>VOFJ01000814.1_pt1 | contig 58604 bp, 83 predicted proteins | sample 5384081 | NCBI WGS metagenome assembly VOFJ01 (sample SAMN12384729, study PRJNA508395) | human gut metagenome | isolation source: healthy gut I | host: Homo sapiens | reverse complement strand
TGAGATCGGCCCTGGAAAGACTCCTTGACCGGTTTTTAGAAAAGATCAGCCGGGATGAAGGCTGTTATTATTGAAAGCTGGACGATCTGGAAAAAGTAAAGGAACTGCAATAGGAGGCGACCTTTCGCGGATTTAAGCGAAAAATTGCTCTGCAGACAGGGCTGAAGAGGCATCGGGGCGTCAGATCGCGCTGACCCTGGCTGGATACGGAGCCACAGTGGATCGTAAATCATAAATGGCTCTATCCAAACAATCGAGCATGACACGGAGAATCCGCCGCATTTTCCACCGTATTCCCTGTTGCTGCCGTGGATCGGAGAAGCTTTGCCGCCCCCGCCGTGCCGGAGAAGATGCCGCGAACCAAACCGTGACTAGTCCCAATACCATTCCGCAAACAATGCCGACCGGGCTTATTCCGAACACCGGCAAAGAGCTGAATTCATCGCCGACAAATCCACGCAGAAAGGAACACAATCCCCATGTGGAAACGATTCCCAGCACACACCCCTGCTGGAACAGCGGTTTTACACCAGAAAAGAGCTTCCAGCCGGATAAGCATCCGAACCTGATTTTTTCCCCAAAAGATCCACAAATAATTTTTGTGCATAATGCGGGTCAATATAATCATAATCCTGTATATCGTATTTGTGGTTGGACGGAGATACAAACAACGGATTGAAATAGATAACATCTACGCCCAGGTCCTGCAAATAATCCAGTTTTTTTCACGAACGCCCTGCAAATCGCCGCCATAAAAATGTCCGACGTCCATATTGTCCGGATACTGATACCAGTCCTTTATCTGTTTTGTCGCTTCGTTAATATAAAAATATTCATTATCCAGCACGTCATTCGAGGTATCTCCATTGCAGAAACGGTCGACAAATATCTGATAAAAAACTGCGCCCTTTGCCCAGTCCGGCACATCAAATCCCGGACATATTTCAAAGTTATATTCTATATTTACATTCTTCTGGACTCCAATCCTGTTGTAATAACAGGTTACGCAGCCGGAATGTATCTCAAAATAATATACAATATATTTTTCTCCGGCAGGAATCACTGCCGCATAGTAATCAAATAAATCATCGGATTCTTCAACAGACATGGCAAAGCCGCTCGCCATTATAGATTAAATATACTTCATCCGCATTATCCGCACATGTTCGAAATCTTATCTTCACCTGGTCGTCGATACCGGGCTGCTGTGGTATTCTGTAATATTCTGTGCCATCGGAAAACAGCCCTCCAATATTAATTACCGGATTTGAGTCGTATACATAGTCATGAATTCTTTTTTGCGTTCGTGTATTTTACGGACATTTCCAAACTCTCCCTTTCATTTATGCCTTTTCATTCTAATACTTTTTTAAAGAATAGACAACCTTTTCTTGCAAAGACGGGGGCAGATTCTTGCAAAACCAATGATAACTTCTTCCAGGGGTAGAAACAGATTCTTACAGAAGAGCAGACTGCTTCTTTCAATGACAGAAACAGATTCTTACAAAGCACAGACTGCTTCTTTCAATGACAGGAACGCTTTCACTTCTTTTGGGGAAAAATAAAAGAGCCCAGCCATCGTCCTGCTGAACTCTTTTGGAGAAGGTATTTTTTGTTACTTATGGGGTGTAGCCAAAACTATATAATGTATTGGGGGGGTTACAAGTATTATTATATACAAACCCGTCGAAAAGTCTGCCCAAACATTTAATTTTTTTAATTTTTTATTGTGCAAAATGTAGAGTTGCGTATTTTAAAAAACCTTCAAAAATGCGTTTTTTGTGCAGTTTGTACAAATTCAACCCCATTTTCGGTCAATTTGTTTTTTGTTTTCTTTGTCTATATTGTTGAAGGCTCTGCCTGCTGTCCATTTGGTGCGTTATCAAACAGCGCTTCAAATTCTGCTCTGTCAATTCGTTCTTTTTCCAGAAGCAGTGCGGCGCATTTGTGAAGAACATCCGCATTTGCCTCCAGAATGGCTCTGGCATCTGCATAACATTCATCAATAATACGTTTTTTACTTCTTTATCTATCGTTGCCGCAACTTTCTCGCTGTAACTCTTTGCATGACCAAGGTCTCTGCCAAGGAACACTTCTTCCTGGTCGTCGTTTTTCATAATTAATCAGACCAAGCTTCTCAGACATACCGTATTTTGTAACCATTGCTCTGGCATACTGGCTTGCCTGCTTGATATCCTGAGACGCGCCTGTTGTAATGTCTTCCAGAATCATTTCCTCTGCAATACGACCGCCAAGGCTGACTTTAATATCCTCTAACATTTTGTTCTTCGTCATAAATACATTATCATTTTCCGGCAGCGGCATTGTATAACCGCCTGCACCGTTTCCGGTCGGAATAATGGATACGGTATAGACCGGTCCGACGTGCGGAAGCAAATGGAATAAGATTGCATGACCGGATTCATGGTATGCGGTAATTCTTCTTTCGCTTTCCGGAACCAGACGACTTTTCTTTTCTCCGCCAATTCCAACTTTAATAAATGATTTATCAACGTCTTCTTTTTACAATATAGGCTCTGTTATCTTTTGCCGCGCATATTGCAGCTTCATTCATCAGGTTTTCAAGGTCTGCGCCTGCAAATCCTGCTGTCGTTCTTGCAATATCATTCAGATTTACATCTTCTGCAAGCGGCTTATTTTTTTGTATGGACTTTCAGAATTTCTTCTCTGCCCTTTACATCCGGACGATTTACAAAAAACTTTTCTGTCAAAACGTCCCGGTCTTAAAATTGCATGGTCGAGAATGTCCACGCGGTTCGTTGCCGCAAGAACGATAATTCCCTCATTCACGCCAAATCCGTCCATCTCTACAAGGAGCTGGTTTAATGTCTGTTCTCTTTCATCATGACCGCCGCCAAGACCAGTACCACGCTGTCTTGCAACCGCATCAATCTCGTCGATAAAAATAATACATGGTGCATTTTTTTCTTTGCTTCTTCAAACAAATCTCTTACTCTGGAAGCACCGACACCAACAAACATTTCCACGAAATCAGAACCGGAAATGCTGAAAAATGGGACGCCCGCTTCACCGGCAACTGCTTTTGCCATCAATGTCTTACCGGTTCCCGGAGGACCTACAAGAAGGATATACCTTTTGGTATTCTGGCGCCGACTTTCACAAATCTTCCCGGATTCTTGAGGAATGTAACAATTTCCTCCAAATCTTCTTTTTTTCTTCATCCAGACCTGCAACATCCTTAAATGTTACCGTTTTTCCAGAATCATCATTTTTTCTTTGCGCGGCTCTTGCCGAAGTTCATCATCTGACCGCCGGAACCACCGCCCTGAATCCGTCCAATCATCACAAACATAATGACGACCATGACAATCATAATAAGCAGGTACGGAAGCCATAATCCCAGCATGCTTTCCTGTTCAACATCATAAAGGTTGTAGGATGCGAGCTTGATTTTTTCACCTTCCGCAGCAGTTTCATTCTTCTTTTTCGACATCCGCCCGGTAATCATTGTATATCTGAATGATTTCGTTTACATCCGCTGCGTAAAATGTAATCTGCTTTCCGGATACAAATTTTACGTTTATCGTTTCTGTCGGTATGTCTGTATTCTGCGTGATGTCTACCGCTGCAAATATTCCCTGCATTCAAATCCGTAGAAAATTCTGTGTAACTGTAATCCGTCGTCACATTTCCATTGCCGCTCAGCAATCTGTTAATCAACAAAAAAACCAACGACAAGAATAATAACATACATTACAATCGCATTTCTCGCTCTTTTCTTATTCATCATTTACTCCTTAAATTTGTCTGTCTATTTTGTTCTATATATTCTGCAAAATTTTTATTCTTGCAAGCAAATCGTTTTATATTCATTCTACCCTGATTTTTTTCGAATCATTTTCATTTCAATCATTTTCAATGAACATTTTCAAAATTTTCAGATTATTGTTCTATCACTCCAATATATGGCAGATTGCGGTATTTCTGCGCACAATCAAGTCCGTAACCAACTACAAATCTGTCCGGGATGGTAAATCCGGTCATAAAAAGTTCTACCGGAATCACGCGTCTTTCCGGTTTATCAAGAAGCGTCACCACTTTCAGGCTGGCAGGATTTCTGTTTCCAAGCAGCTTCAGCAGATACGATAACGTTCTTCCTGAATCCAGAATATCTTCTACAATAATAACGTCTTTATCCTGAATTGCCTCATCCAAATCTTTGTTCAGCTTTACAACACCGGACGACTTTTGTATCATCGCCATAGCTGCTTACCGATATAAAATCCATCGTAACAGGAAGCGTAATTTTCTTTGCAAGTTCGCACAGGAAGAACACGCTGCCTTTCAAAATTCCAATCAGATGAACCGTCTTTCCTGCGTATTCTTTATCAATCGCCTCTGCCATTTCTGAAATTCTATTTTCAACTTCTGCCTCCGAAAGCATCACACGAATCTGTTCCTTCATTTCATTTTTTTCTCCTTTATCTGCTGGTATATATTCAAAACAAATTACCTTTTTAGTGTCCTGCCGCACCTTGTACTTCTCGCTGAAACGTACCCCCACAGCCCATATAATCTCATGCTCCGAGGCAACAAGCGGAATATGCGTTCTATCTGTTACCGGTATTTTACAGGGATGAAAACAGGCGGTTCAATTTCTTTGACGAACCATCTGCCGCAATAACCATGTAATCATTTTCCATATATTTCCTGATAGTAAGGCTATTCTGTATTCTATCATAATCTGCAAACTTCGTATACTCTTTTTTTTTTGTTAAATCTAAATAAACAGGTCTGTCAAAAATTTCAATTTTCATGCTTCCGCCGCCCGGAACCGGATATACGCCCGGATTGAAATTTGCAGGTTTTCATTGTTATTTGCCTCGCTGCCATCCTCCCCTGCAAATAAGAATCGCAGAATTCCATACTGGTTATAGACCACCGCGCCGCCCGGAAGCATGATTTTACTGCCGGAAACTGCTTTGTAAAGCTTTTTTACTTCTTCTACATGCGCTTCCCCAATATCTTTTCTGCCGCCACATACAATACCAATGAAGTCCAGTATAGCGAGGTGTTCGATGAATCTATCCTGCTTTTGCAAAACAGCTGCATCAATTTCAATACCATGCCTGCCATCGGCAAAAACATGCTGTGAAGCATTGTTTTTTTAGAAATGCCTGAAGCTGCTGATTTACATATCTGTCATATTCCGCAGCAGTATTTGCCAGTCTGCCAATGTGGGCAACCGCCTTGTCGTTTATTTTCTGAAGTTCTCCTAACACCGTATGACGCACTTTATTTCTCGTATATGCATCAACTAAATTTGTTGAATCCGTACAGTACGCAATCTTTTCATTTTTCAAATATGCTTCAATCTCTGTCCGTTCCATCGCAAGCAGCGGTCGTATAATGTGTCCTCTTTTCACCGGAATTCCTTTCAGTCCTGCAATGCCGGTTCCCTTTGCCATATGAAAAAGAACGGTTTCCGCCACATCATTTTTATTATGCGCAACCGCCACTTTCTACTGTTTCAAATGATAAATTTCCGCCGTCTTGTCAAACGCCTCATATCTGGCATTTCTCCCTGCTTCTTCTACCGTCAGTCCGCTTTCTTCCGCCATCCGCACAACGTCTATATGAAAATACTTCGCAGGAAGTTTCAGACTTTGGCAATATGATTCTGTATATCGTTCATCCGCGTCTGCTTCTTCGCCGCGTATCATATGATTGACATGCGCCGCATAAAGAGAAATTCCAAGTTGTTCTTTTAATTTAGCAAGAACGGTCAGCAGGCATATGGAATCTGCACCGCCGGAAACACCGACGACGCATGCATCGCCAGGTACAAGCAGCTCGTGTTCTATTATATATTCATATACGGTTTTTTCAAATTTATCGTTTTTAACGTTTTTGTCGTTTTTATCGTTATTCATCGTTTCCAATCTTCATCCTTTAACCGTCCGCAAACAGTACATCTTTATTTTCCGTTATTTTAATACAATCCACCCACTCATTTCAAGTGGCAAAACGCAGGCAAGAGGACGAAACTCAGGCAAGGACGATGATGTTTCGACTGCATGTCTTAGACAGATGGCACTGCCGCCGCGTATATCTTTCTGCAGCAGACATGTTCGAATGCCGGTTCTTAGGCACCGTCTTTTGGTGCCTTATGTACCGCTGCATGAGAATAAGAGCGCAAGCGGTCTGCGAAAGAAACGGTATGCGGTGGCGGCGCCATCGTCCGGTGTGCCGGGCGGCAGTATCATCTGCTGTCGTATTGGCGCATACCGTAGACAGATGGCGCTGCCGCTGTATATCTTTCTGTAGCAGACATGTTCGAATGCCGGTTCTTAGGCACCGTCTTTTTGCCTTATGTACCGCTGCATGAGAATAAGAGTGCAAGCGGTCTGCGAAAGAAACGGTATACCGCGGCAGCACTGTCGTCGGGTATAGTCCGATACCACCATCGTCCGGTATCATCTTTACGCGTCTTCCAGTCTTGCCACAATTACGGTTACATCATCCTCCAGCTTGCCCTCACATCTGCACAGCACTCCGGAAACAATCTGGTCCAAGATTTCCTTGCAATCATCCGACGCAATATCTTCGAGAATATCCGTCAAATCCTCTCCATTGCCAAGCGCACCGTCGCTAACCATAACTACAATATCCTCATCTTGCAGATTGGTCTTTATCACGTCGCATTCCGCCTGCGGAAGTACACCAATCGGAAGGGATTCGCCGCGCAAAATTTCTGTATCATTCTCTGCATGAAGAATATATGTCGGCGCCGCCCCCTGTTTGTACTGAACAAGACTTCCATCATACAAATCAAGGATTCCCATATCAAATGTCGTAAAACACCGTCCATTATTTTTTTCAGAAATGCAGTCATTTGAAAACGATATCCCATAGGACGGTTCGAATCCGGCGTCGAGCAGTTCTTCCATTGTATCAATCATCAACGTACTTTCGCAGGACGCAAGACTTCCGCTTCCCATTCCATCCGATATCATCATTACCAGTCTGCCATTTTCATGTTCTTTTTACGGAAAAATTGTCCCCGGACACATTCGAACCATATTTCTTTATTCTTCTGACATAATAAGTACACCGGTATTTTGCACATTCCTCAAATGTAATAACATGGTCGTTCTCGGATATAATCGCCGGTGCATCCTCTGACACCCGTACCGGCTGGTCGAACACTTCCGACATAATATCTGCCGCGTCTTTTGACAGCATAATTTTCTTATTTTTTTTGTTCTCGCTGTTATATAATACTGCCTGTGATTCCGCTCATTTTTTTCATCGATGACAAATGTGTCAAAACGACGCCCTGTTCCAGAAATTTTGCCCGCAGCAGTTCCTCATTATTTACTGAAACAGGCTCTGCGGTTTCCAGATTGTCCGAAAACCGGCCAATCATATCGCCGATTTCGCCCAGGCTGACCTTCGATGCTGCAGGACCGCAGCCGGCAAGCGTATATTCAATTCTTTTAAACGCGCCGGAAAGTTCCCGTATTTTTTCAGCTGTTATCCGATTTATTTCCGTTGCTGTTTCCGCATTATATTGGGTATTAATCCAGCCATCTTTTATCGAAAGAAGCCATTTTGGCGTTGCCGCAAACAACGCAATCGCGCTGCCTACTGTTTTGATTCCATCCGGCGTCAGGAAATAATCATAATAGAACAGTCCGACAAGCACCGCTGCTGCCGCCGCCGAAATTATAGTCCCCAACTTTTTTTCTTATCCGTTATCACCCTTCCTGCCAGAACAAGGACTGCAATAATAAAGAAGCTTCCGACATATTCCGGGTTTCCTGTCTTTACCGCCACAATCAAACCGCATACGCCGGTCACCGCCATCCCATATCCGGCGCCAAATCTGTGAAGCGTATACCATGAAATATAAAAACCACACATTTCAAGCCAGGTCACAACGCCGCCAATCGTAACCGGCATTCCCCAGAAGCAAGCAGCTACGACGACTAAAACGCCCAACAGTTCTTCATTATATTTGTCCCGCTCCCTTTCATTTCGCAGTAAAACCTGAAATCCACGCCGGAAAACCGGTATCAAACTGACAGAAAGAACTGCCTCGCATGCCGCAAGAATATACGCATCACGCATATATCATAGATTGTCCTGCCCCATATGGCGGAAGCAATAAAAAATCAGACAGCCGCAGACAATTGCAATCGTTATGTATTTTTCATAACTGAAAACGCCTTTTTCCCGCTTTTTCCATTTTTTTGATTTCCACCCTCTTTTTTGCATGTTCTCTGCCGCGCCCCATTGTTTCAAAAAGATTCAGGGAAATCAGAACTGCCAGTCCAATTGTTATGTATTTCGATAAAAAAAGTAACCAACCGATACAGGCTCCAATCCCATAACATATGGTCCCGTTTCAAATATACGATTCCTTATCCATCCATTTTCCGCATATAGCGACGCTCCGCCCAAAAACATGGAAACAAGAAGCCCAAACGTACTCTGCCGCATATAGAAAAACCGCAGCAAATGCCGGAACAAGAAATGGATTCATCCCAAAAATTGCCGAATGTCCACACATAAACCCTATCAGATAAAGCAGAACCCTGTTCATCTTTTTTTTTCTCTCATATACATAAACCCTCCTAACCACATCAGTGCCAGAGATTATATATAAGGAAAGCGTAAAAAAAGCGAAAGCTGAAAACAGCAATCGCTTTACTTAGACTCTTTTTTACATAACAGCAAATTTCTCGAAGTTCCTTATTCCTCCGGTCGAATCACAATTTCATCCGGATATACCAGTCCAAGCTGATTTCTCGCAACTTCTTCCACATATTTCTTTGTCTTCATATATTCTTCTTTTTTCTTCCAATTCCGCATATGCATCTTTGGCTTCTTCTATTTGCTCTGTCAGTTCCGCTGCCTGTACTGCAAGCTCTGCTTTCTGTTCTCTGAGTGAAAGCGACCGTATCAGCACAACCGTTCCGAGCAGTAAAAGTGAAACAAGAATTACGACGGTACAAATCTTCGATTGTTTCTTTTTGGTATACGTTCTACCCATCTGTCCATTCCCCTGTTTTCGGCGTTTCCGGAACAACTCCTTTTTCCCTAAAAAAACCGGTTGTTCGCGGTGTATTGACATAATTTTACCTTCTCGAACAAATTATGTCAACAAGCTTTTTGCTCCAAAAAATCACTTTTTAAACCCTAATTTTACCCAGTACAATATGTAGTCCAGTGCTTTTGAAACAACCCAATTTATAGTGGAAAAATAAATGCCAATGCCTGAAAAAAATCCTAAAAAAATATAAAATCTTACCTGTCCACTATTATAAGAAAAAGTCGCCCAGATAACGATTACACATAATGCAAGCCAAAAAATAATATCTGTGATTCCCAATATCACTTTGTTAATTGAAATCACTTTTTTTTAAAGCAATAAAAATTCAATAAACAAACCGATTATAATACCGGATACGACACATACAAAAAAATGCTTCTGACTGCTGCTCTAACATAAATGTCATTACTTAAATAACCTCTTGAATGAAAATGTGCCGGAATCTTTATCCGACATATAACAAAGGCAGTCCACTTTCCCGGTTAAATCCAGAATTCCTTTTTCAATATCCAGATTTGTCATATGCATTTCCTTTCCGGTTATTTTCATTTTTCCTGCATTTGTAATCAGATAGACAATATCCGGTTCAAAGGAAATGACCTTGTCAACGCCTGTAATTTTTGCTTCTTTTCTGGCATCCAAAACCAATTTGTGACTACTTCCGGTATTTTGCACTTTTTCCAATTTTCCACTCCCTTAAAAGCCTTCAGAAGCTTTCTTAAGTCTGTTACAACAGTATATGAAGTCCAAAACCGCAGTAGACCAGAAATCAGACAACAGACTGTTACATTTTTTAAATAAAAAATGCAAAGGAATAAAAAATACAGCAAAAAATCCCTGTTTCCGTTTTTATTTATCTGAAAAAGCGAATATTTTAATAGCAGCCGACACAACTTTTTTGCATAAAAATTTTTTTCGTTACAGATACTACTTTCACAAAGGAAAAAATTGTAACAGGAGGATTTTTATATGAGACCTACAGGAATTGTCAGGCGTATTGACGACCTGGGGCAGAATTGTCGTTCCAAAGGAAATAAGAAGGGTGCTTCGCATAAGAGAAGGCGACCCACTTGAAATATTTACAGGAAAAGATGGAGAAGTTATTATAAAGAAATATTCGCCGCTTGGCGAACTTGGCACATTTGCACAGCAATATGTTGATTCTATTTCACAGATTCTTGGCTGTCCCGTCTGTGTTGCCGACAGGGACCAGATTATTGCAGTTGCAGGAATGCCAAAAAAAGGAGCTGGTTGGAAAATCCATTCATAAGGAACTGGAGGACGTCATCAACGACAGGGAAGCTATTATGGCACGACGGGGGCGATACACGATTTATCAATATCACTTCCGATAACAACGAATATGCCGGTCAGGTTGTCCAGACCATTATCTGTGAAGGTGATGCGATTGGCGCAGTAATTGTATTAAGTAAAGATGATAAAACACGCTTTGGTGAAACCGAGCAGAAGGCTGCAATTATTGCCGCAAATTTCCTTGGAAAACAGATGGAAAGCTGATTCTATGCCATTTGCCTTGAAAAGTGCCTGAAAATCAAGTATTTTAAAGGCAAAATGGCGTTCTAATCTTGACAAATACTGGCTTTTTAGGTATAAATATACGTGTTGGGGGGTACAAACGCCAGGAGTTATCCAGTTTAGCTCACTAGGATAATAAGTATATAAGTATTTTTTAGGAGGATTTTTCGATGAACAAGACTGAATTAGTTGCTGCTATTGCAGAAAAGACAGAATTATCAAAGAAAGATGCTGAAAAAGCATTAAAAGCTTTTACAGACGTTGTAGCTGAAGAATTAAAGAAAGGTGAGAAAGTTCAGTTAGTTGGTTTCGGTACATTTGCAGTTATCGACAAGCCAGCAAGAGAAGGCAGAAACCCAAGAACAGGCGAGCCAATGCCTATCGCTGCTTCACAATCACCAAAGTTTAAGGCTGGTAAGGCTTTAAAAGATTCACTTAACTAATTTTTATAGAATGAATTAAGTACTTAAGAGATGCTGCGATGTTTCACATACAGCATCTCTTTTTGATTTGCAGGTTTCAATTTTTTGCCTTTTTTTCTGGTATATATTTTCCTATTTCAGGAAATACTTCTGATATACATGGCAGTTCCATTTCTGCTTTGTACAAATTTTATGTATACCAGGAGGAAAGAACATGGTTTTAAAAAGAGAAGGAGAAACAGGCAATCAAAGATTTACAGACACTGGAGCAGGCCTGCATTGACAAATACGGCAAATATGCTACACAGGCAAAAGACCCTGTTTTACAGGATTTGTTCACTACCCTGAAAAAGAACGAACAAAAAGCATTATGACAGTCTGGAACAGGTGCTTACCGGAACCGTTCCGGAATGCAACTGTAACGACAGCGACGGAAAAGATTATGAACCAAAAGCTACCTATAGCCAGTTAGGACAGTCACAGGAGAAGAAGGATGATGCGTTTCTTGCAACGGATTGTATTTCAAGCGAAAAGCTCGCGTCTTCCGAATACAACAGCGACGTTTTTATATTTGCCGACAGCGCTATCCGAAAACTTCTTGCAGATATCCAGATAGAAGAACAGAACCATGCAGAAATGCTCTTTAAATACAAAAACCGTAAACGGTATGGCTTAATTACAAGTGAGGTACAAATGAGACTCGATAAGTATTTGAAAGTATCAAGAATTATTAAAAGACGAACCATAGCAAACGAAGCATGCGATGCAGGTCGTGTTATGGTAAACAACAAAACCGCCAAGGCGTCCACAGACGTCAAAGTGGGCGATATCATTGAAATCGGCTTTGGCAACAAAACCGTCAAGGTTGAAGTTACGATGATTGCTGATTCAACAAAAAAAAAAGAAGATGCAAAAAAGAAATGTTCAAATATGTCTAAACAAGCACGCTCTTATTCCATAACAGCCGCCAGACAGCTAAATCCACTTGTCCGGCGGCTGTTATCAGAATTTGAGCCTTTTTATGAAAAAACAAACGCAGACAACGTCTGGTTTCTATGTTATTTTGCTGTTTTGATTTCCAGTTCCGGCATCGTAGAAGCTACTTTGGTATTTGCCGGGATTGACTTTGTCACAAAGGTATTTCCCGCCACTACGGCATTTGCACCGATTACGGTTTCACCGCCCAGTATTGTCGTATTGGCATAGATAACAACATTATCTTCAATCGTCGGATGACGTTTCACGCCGGAAAGCTGCTGTCCCTTTCTTGTCGACAACGCCCAAGCGTCACGCCCTGATAACTTTTTACATTATTTCCGATATCCGTCGTCTCGCCAATCACAATTCCGGTGCCATGGTCAATAAAGAAATACTCACCGATGTTTGCGCCCGGATTGATGTCAATGCCCGTCTCACCATGTGCGTATTCGGTCATAATTCGCGGTATAAACGGTATTTTCAGCTGATACAGTACATGTGCATACCGATATACAAAAATGGCAAATAAACCCGGATATGAGAAGATAATAATCTCCTCTCTGCTGTTTGCAGCAAGGGTCGCCATTGTACTCTGCTTCCACATCTTTACAAAGAAGCGCCTGCACCTCCGGTATTTTCCGAATAAAAGCCAACGCCTTTTCCTGCGCCTCTTCCACAATCTCCGGATGCGATTTCCCATCATTTTTATAAGTCAATGCAACCTTAATCTGACGGAACAGCTTATCATATAAAACCGACAGCTTATGTCCTGCGAAATATTTCTTATTTGCATATGCCATATTTTCCCCGTCCAAAGAATCCCGGAAACGTCACTTTCCGAAGTTCGTCAACGAAATCAATAATTTCGTTTCTCTGTGGAAGACACTCTCCTAATGACAAATCAAATAACTTCTGTTCTGAATAATTCTTATTTAATTTCCCAGCCATTTCTGCAATGACTGTTTTAACATCATTTTCTAATTCCATACCAGTCCTACTCCATTCTGTTAATTCCATTATATGCACATCCGGAATTTATGTACAATCAAACCGTCTGCATCCGGTACGCATACACAATAATATACATATGAAATTAGTATACCATTTCAGAGAAAAAAATGTAAATATTTGTTTTTTATAATAAATTATTACATGTTTTTTATGATAAATTATTACATACTTTTATAATGAAATCATAACTAACAGCGTATCCCCATGTAGCTTCTGATACTTGAATATCAGAAAAAAACACCCCCGACACATGTTTTTCATATGTCAGGGCGTTCGTTTTACAGATTATCCTGATTAATTCTCACGATTCTGTTTATTATTTTTTTTTTTTTGCTACTATTACAACAACGATTCCGGCTACACTTATTGTAAACAGAATTACAATCGGCATAATCGGCGCCTGGTCGCCTGTCTGTGGTGTATCTGAAGGCGTTTTTGGTGTCTGTTCCGTTGTAGTTACTTCGGTGGTATCTTCCGTGGTATCCCCGGTGTCTTCCGTTGTATCTCCAGTGTCTTCCGTTGTATCCCCAGTGTCTTCCGTCGTATCTCCGGTGTCTTCCGTTGTTTGCTTCCGTTGTATCTTCGGTCGTAATTTCTGTTGTATCTTCAGTCGTTACTTCCGTTGTATCCTCCGTTGTCACTTCAGAAGCTTTATCTACCATTGTTATAGTAACAACTTTGTTTTCACCTGCGGAAACTGATTCATTCGCTACTGTAAATTCAATATCGGCTGCAAGTTCATAACCACTCGGCGCGGATACTTCTACAAGCTTATATGTATTGCCTACGGAAAGCGTTCCATTCAGCTCATATGCATTTCCATCCGTTGTCCATTTTGCAACTTCATTTCCGTCTGAATCTACAATTTTGAGAACTGCTCCTGCAAGCTTTTCACCTGCTTCATTTTCCTTCACAAAACTGTATTTAACAGATGGCTCTAACCATGTAATCTGTCCGTCCTCTACAATAGCTGTTGCTGAACCATTTTCTGTATTTACTCCACCATCAAAGTTCTTAATTTCTATCGTGCCATCCTCTTTTTACACCATATTCAATCTTAATCGGATTTTCCGATACATAACTTCCATTTGGTGAAACAAGCTCTTTAATTGTGTATTCCGTATCAGTAAACACGCCTGTAAATGTAAGAATACCATCACTATCCGTTTTCGCTGTTGCAACTTCTACCTCAACATTGTTCTCGGTCTTATAAAGTCCATATGTTGCATCCGGAAGTTTCTCTGATGTATCACTTTCATTTACCTTAACAAGTGAAATATCTATCCTATGCTTATCATTCACAAGTTCATTGCCTGTAACATTTTCCAACGTAGCATATGTATCTACATTCTCTGCTGTAATTGTCGCTTTGTATGAATTTGTATCAACGATGTAATTTTCAACTGATGATACTTCCTTCACTACATAAGTACCAATTGCAAGTCCGGTAAATTCTACAATACCGTTACTATCACTGGTTGCTGTTACTGCATCGCCTATACCGTTTCTTACTGCTGTTGTTCCATCTTCTTCATAAAGAGCAAATACCACGCCCTCCAATGCTTTTATTACAGCATCTTTATCAGCAGAACACGTTTCATTGATACGTCCAACCTTGGCAAATCGTATTTTACCAAGCTTTGATGTATAGGTATTTGTTATTGCTGCGGTTGCTGTTCCACCGTTTGTTACGGTTACTTCGCCTTCCCCGCTTACAACAAGTTCATAACCTTCTACTGCAGTTTCTTCTCTATCCTCGCTTACGGTGTAAGTTCCAACCGGAATATCATTGATTGCAACGCCTCCGTTTGCAGGTACTGCAATGGTTACTTTCGTATCGCTGAATGCACCGTTTTCACTTACATACTTACCAGCTTCATTCGTTACTGTTACATTGAACTTCTTGTTAGCATCAAAGGTATATCCTTCTACTTTCTTACTAATTGTAAGGCTTCCCTTATCCTGTGTATAATCATTCGTTATTGCTGCAGTTGCTGTCGTATCCTTTGTTACGGTTACATCGCCTTCACCACTTACAACAAGTCCATAGTTTGTAACTGCTGCTCCTGTCTGGTCTTCACTTACGGTATACGTTCCAACCGGAATGTCTTTAATCGTAATATTTCCGTTTGCAGGTACTGCGATAGTTACTTTCGTATCGCTTATATTTCCATCTTTATCGACATACTTGCCTGCCGCATTTGTTACGGTTACATCAAAGGTCTTGCCTGCCGCGAATGTATATCCCGTTACTGTCTTGCTGATAGTAAGGCTTCCCTTATCTTGTGTATAAGTATTCGTTATTGCTGCAGTTGCTGTCGCATCCTTTGTTACGGTTACATCGCCTTCACCACTTACAACAAGTCCATAGTTTGTAACTGCTGCTCCTGTCTGGTCTTCACTTACGGTGTAAGTTCCAACCGGAATGTCCTTAATCGTAACGTTTCCGTTTGCAGGTACTGCAATGGTTACTTTCGTATCACTGAACGCTCCATCTGCGCTGACATACTTGCCTGCCGCATTCGTTACTGTTATATCAAAGGTCTTGCCTGCCGCGAATGTATATCCCGTTACTGTCTTGCTGATAGTAAGGCTTCCCTTATCTTGTGTATAAGTATTCGTTATTGCTGCGGTTGCTGTCGTATCCTTGGTTACTGCTACATCGCCTTCACCACTTACAACAAGTCCGTAATTCGTGACTGCGGCTCCTGCCTGGTCTTCACTTACGGTGTAAGTTCCAACTGGAATGTCCTTAATCGTAACGTTTCCGTTTGCAGGTACTGCAATGGTTACTTTCGTATCACTGAATGCTCCATCTGCGCTTACATACTTGCCAGCTTCATTTGTTACTGTTACATTGAACTTTTGTTAGCATCAAAGGTATATCCGTTACTGTCTTACTAATTGTAAGGCTTCCTTTATCCTGTGTATAATCATTCGTTATTGTTGCAGTTGCTGTCGTATCCTTGGTTACTGCTACATCGCCTTCTCCGCTTACGACAAGTCCGTAGTTTGTAACTGCTGCTCCGGTCTTATCTTCGCTTACAGTGTAAGTTCCAACTGGAATGTCCTTAATTGTAACGCTTCCATTTGCAGGTACTGAAATGCTTACTTCAGTATCGCTGAATGCTCCGTTTTCGCTTACATACTTGCCAGCTTCATTCGTTACTGTTACATTGAAAGTCTTGCCAGAAGTAAACGTATAACCTTCTACTTTCTTACTAATCGTAAGATTTCCCTTGTCCTGTGTATAGGTGTTTGTAATCGTTGCGGTTGCTGTCGTATCCTTTGTTACGGTTACATCGCCTTCTCCGCTTACGACAAGTCCATAATTCGTAACCGCAGCTCCTGTCTGGTCTTCGCTTACGGTGTAAGTTCCAACCGGAATGTCATTTATTGTAACACTTCCGTTTGCAGGTACTGCAATGGTTACTTTCGTATCACTGAATGCTCCATCTGCGCTTACATACTTGCCTGCGGCATTTGTTACTGTTACATCAAAGGTCTTGCCTGCGGCAAAGGTATAACCTTCTACTTTCTTGCTGATAGTAAGGCTTCCCTTATTCTTGTGTATAAGTATTCGTTATCGATGCAGTTGCTGTCGCATCCTTTGTTATTGTTACTTTGCCTTCGTTGTTTACGGTAACCTCAAGTCATAACCTGCTACCGCTGTTCCTTCTGTTTCCTCGCTGACTGTATAGTCGCCAACCGGAATATTATTAATAGTAACGCTTCCACCTGCCGGAATTTCAATTACTGCTTTATCCGTACTTACATTTCCGTCTTTATCTACATAATTGCCATCCGCATCTTTTACTGTTACATCAAAGGTCTTGCCTGCCGCGAATGTATATCCTTCTACTTTCTTGCTGATAGTAAGGCTTCCCTTATCCTGTGTATAGGTGTTTGTAATTGCTGCGGTTGCGGTCGCATCCTTTGTTACGGTTACATCGCCTTCTCCGCTTACAACAAGTCCATAATTCGTAACCGCAGCTCCTGTCTGGTCTTCACTTACGGTGTAAGTTCCAACCGGGATGTCATTAATTGTAACGTTTCCGTTTGCAAGGTACTGCGATAGTTACTTTCGTATCACTTATGTTTCCATCTTTATCGACATACTTGCCTGCCGCATTTGTTACTGTTACATCAAAAGTCTTGCCTGCCGCAAATGTATATCCTGTTACTGTCTTGCTGATAGTAAGGCTTCCCTTATCCTGTGTATAAGTATTTGTTACCTCGGCTGTTGCAGTCGCATCCTTTGTTACGGTTACTTTTGCCATCGTTGCTTACGGTAACCTCAAGGTCATAACCTGCCACTCCTGCACCGTCTGTTTCCTCGCTTACCGTATAGTCGCCAACCGGAATATCATTAATAGTAACGCTTCCGCCTGCTGAAATTTCAATTAATGCTTTTTCCGTACTTACGTTTCCGTCTTTATCTATATAATTGCCATCCTTATCTGTTACCGTTACATTAAAGGTCTTACCCGAAGTAAAGGTATAACCTTCTACCTTCTTACTAATCGTAAGGTTTCCCTTTTTCCTGCGTATCCGGTTCGTTTTCATAGTACAGGAATCCGGAATAGAAATATTTGTCTGCCCATTCCGGCACAGTAGCTGTGCTGCCTGTATCGCATACCATAAAATAATATGGCTCTTTCTTTATCTGGAATCCCTTATCCGCTCCGGTTTCAACCAGTGCGTACACCTTATCATATGCCAGTCCCTCAATAATAACGGTTCCAGTACCATCTAGTGTTATTTCTTTCTTTACCGGTTCTTCTTCCAATTCCTGCGTCCAGCTATTTGTGCTATCCCGCTTGCATTCATAAAGTGCAAATATAGAACCGTTAAGCGCTACCAACTGGTTATTTTCGTTTGTCCAGTATTTGTACAACGTTATCGTACCGGTATCGGAATGCGCCCATACAGCCGGCTCCTGAACCGTTGTTGAAAAATTCGTGCTGTCAGAATCATCGTTTCCGGTATATCCAACAAGGTGGAAGCGGTTGGTCGAATTTGCTGCATTTAACTCTCCGCCAATCTCCTGATTGATATACGCTTCGTATGTAATCTTTAACGCCTTGCCATCCGGCAATCTTAACTTCAACGTTCTTGTATCACTATCGTATGTATAGGAATAATCGCTCAAATCTTTCCAGTTTCCAGAATCCTGCAGTGGATTCGCAGAGCCAGTATATTCCTGTATCTTTAAAGTATCTTTCCGGAAAATCAATGCCTCTCCAAATGTATCTTCTGCATTTATTATATCTGCATCTGATAAATCAGCAGCTTCCGGATTTACATATATCGTATATTCCGCAGCTTTCTTTTTGTACATTATATACACCATTTTTTGTAACCATCTTTTCAGGCGTTAATTTATTTGTAGAGGAATCCTTTCCAACCACACTGCCATTATGCAGCACTTCTGCATTATTTGTAACTTCCAGTTCTTTTCCTGCTGTGACATAATCCCTTACTGCATCATCAGAAAGACTTGCAGTATATGTGATACGGGCAAATACTTTTGTATAACTGGCAGAACCTGAAATTGCTTCTTCTACTGCATCTAAAACAGCCTGTGATACCGGTACCGTAAACGTTACTTTATTGTCTTCGATTGCAACGCCTAATTCTCCGGTTAAACTTGCATCATCATATGAATAATAATCGCTCACCCACTTGCGGTAGTTTAACACAGCATCTCCGTTAAATGTCATATTCTCCGGCAGCGTATCCACAACTGTTATACTATCTCCGGCAGAAAGAGAAGCAATACCTGACAAATTCACATCAAGCGTATATTCCACTGTACGGAACTCCTCAGTGCTGACTTTACCCGTCTTGTTCAGGCTGTTCGTATATACATACGTTGCCTCTGCGTCTTTTGTATAAGAATTGCCGGATGCATCTTTATAAGAAAGATTCGCATGGTTCTTAAAAATTGCCCCATCCGTCGGATTCTGCGGCTCTGTATTGACTGCAATTTCAATTGTAGTTCCTTTTTTCGAAGCAACATATGCATCGTTAAACACTAAACGTATAGTGCCTCCCACGCTGGGAATAATTTGATATCCTGTCATTTGAAACCCATGTTCCATTATCAAATACTGTTAAGCCATCCACAACGACTGTCGAATCCAGTAATTGTGTACTAGGATGCTGCGAAGCGTCCCAATCGCTTAATACCACATCTGTAATCGTATCCGATTCCGGTACATGAATGAAAACCTTCCATGCCAACGTACCATCTTCATTTACATGGTCAAACTCTTTTTCAAGAATGCCTGTACCATCCGTTGTAACGCTTGCAGAACTGTCATATGTAATATCATCTCCAAAATCTGCATCTGCTTTATTCGTAAGCGTAACCGGAAGTGTTGCATTTAATGCCTCATCTGCCACATTTGTTGTATAAGAAAATGTATATGTACCATTACTTTCTGTGAAATCCTGCAGCGTCAGATTGGACAAATCAACACCTGCCGGAAGTCCGGCTGCTGTAAGATATTCGCCTAACGCATCTGAAACTTTAACAAAATCTGCATCAAAATCAGGGTGAACTTCGCCAAATCACCCAACGTAACGGTAATGGTCCATGTAACCGTATCTTTGTTTCCGGATGCATCTGTATTCCATGCACCATTCTTTGATACCGACGGTCTGGAAATACTTATACCTGACGTAGAAGCTCCGGTATCTTTCGGATTATCTTTGTTCGTTTCGTACTCGATGTTAAACTGATTATTAAAGATAGACGTATTGCCATTTTTAAACGCTTCCTTTGCATTTTCAGCGCTGATTGTCACATCATATGTAATTTCAACGCTCTTTGTATCTTCCGATGTGGAATCAAGCTTCATTCCATTTAATGCAGCCTGTGCTTCCTCCCATGTACTATAGGATGTACCGCCAACTTTTATGTTGGACATCTGCTCCAAAGCAGTTCCAAGCGTTTCTGTTGCTTCGCCTAACGTAACCGTTCCGTTCTGTGCCTCAACGCGCACGTTGTATGACTGCGTAACCGTACCGTCATTATTTACCGTCGCTGTGCCTGTGTTCTTCTGTGCCCATGCAGAACTTTCCGCCTGATTTAAGTCAACATCAATCGTAAAGCTTGCATCGCCAATCTCAAATTTACCCTTATTATTCTCGTCCAAATCATCCGAAGAAAAAACTTGCCGTTCCTTTGATATTTCCACCACCGCTTATATTACTTTCAGCAGTAAACTGACTATCCAGCGTAATATAGAAACGTCCGTTTTCTATCTTCCATGTACCAACTTCTCTGCTTGAAGAATCATATAATACACTTTCCTGATAATCATTGACTGTGATTCCCTGTGCTTTCAAATCCACTTCAAATTCACTGACATGTGAATTGTTCGCAATCGACCAGTCAAATTTAATTTGAACTTCATCTCCGTTTTTAACCGAAGAATCATTCGTCACCTGTTGTCCGTTTACAGTTAATGTAAAATTACTTAACGTCAGTCCATCCGGATTTGCATAAGTTTTAACCGGGGACCCGCTCTTTCCATACGTTATAGCATCTGTTGCTGTTGCTGTCCGCTCGGTATTTCCGGCTTTGGCTCTGGAACTTCCAAGACCGCCTCCTCCAGTGATTGGGGAACATACGGAAAATACCATCAGTAACGATAACAGAATTGCTACAATTCTTTTTTACTTTTCCTTCCCATTTCCTTTACCTCCATGCTTCGTTCTTCATTCTTCTTTGTTGTTTACACTATGATGCTTTATCCCCATCTGCGTCCTATAATTTTTGGGCGCAAAATGCCCTTTGGCAACATAGGTCTGGTTACTTGATATTATACACAATTGTCTTATTATTTCAATATTTAATTTACATAATTCTTCTTTTTATCGACATTAAATTTTACTTAAATTTTTTCGTTTCAACAGACGCTTTATTTTTCCCGGCAGCCAGACAAGAATCTTTCCGATTCGGAACGACCAGGATGCCCGTATCTTTGCATTTTCTTTCTCTGCTGCCTCAAGTTTTTTCTCAAGGGCTTCTGTTTTCTTCTGAAGGTCTTTTACCTGACTGAGTAATGTTCCGCTCTGTTTCTCCAGACTTGTGTTCTTCTCGTCAAGCTTTGTATAATTCTTTTTCGCTTTCCTTTTTCTGCTTTGTCAGTTCCTTATACTTCTTTTTTCAGCTCCGACAGTTCCTGATTCAGTCCGCGGCGTTCCGCAAATGCTTCCGACTTCTGAATATATACCGAATATGCAAAATAAACTGCAAATGCTTCCGGACTGTCCTGATACAGATGTTTTACGCATTCTCCATGCCATGCATTGTAATAATACCCATCTTCCAGCGGCAGAATATGCAGTTTTTCAAGACCGTATTCTTTTTAGCGCTTCTACCGCCTGCCGGAAGGCATCCCATTCCTGAAAATTCTGCAGCATATAAATCATGCTTCCGATTGCTTTGTTTGCAAAGCTTCGCTCCCCAAAGCCTTCGTGCTGTTCCAGATTTTCTGCAATGTCCATCCATGCCTGAATCGGTGAAAGCGGAGATTTTGAAATCCGAGCAGACAAGACCGCTGTCCTGATTTACTCTGTAATTTACAAGTTTTTCATCCAATATCGTGACGCGGTCCGCCAATCCAATGGCATTTACTGTAAAATACACATCATTTCCATTTCGTATCGGCTGAAAATCCAATTTCAGCTTTTCAATGTATGCCCGCCGAAATATCTTATTCCAGGCTGCTGCATTTGTAAAATTCAGATAATAGTCGGGATTTGTAAACCGATTGAATGTTTCAGCATCTGCCGGCACTTTCTTTGGCGACAGATATGGCGGCCATGGATATACCTTCTGTTTCGATTCCAGATACTGATTTCCGCCGCAGACACAGACGTCTGCATTTACGCTTTTTTTGCTTTGTTGTATAATTTTTCCAGCGCTTCCAAATGAAAGAAATCGTCGCAGTCCCAGAATACCAGATACTCGCCCGACGCATGCGCTTTTCCTGTATTTCTCGCCGCGCCTGCATAAAGATTCTGCTGCCGGTACAACTGTATCCCTGTCGTCCCGCTCCTTATACCGGTTCAATATCTCCCATGAGGAATCCGTCGAACCGTCGTCCACGCATATGATTTCTATTTCCTTTAATGTCTGATTGCAGATGCTGTCCAGACATTCTTCCAGATGTTTTTCGCCATTATAGACTGGTACAATTACTGATACTTTTATCATAAAAACTCCGTCCTGCTGCCATTCACAACATTTTTATTATTTTTCCTCTTTTTATAATGTCTGCATACGTCCCATTCACCGCACGAATCAAATCGTCAGGATTCAGCAGTATCTGTTCCCCCAATCTGCCGCCTGATATGATTATCTGCGGAAATGCAGCCGCACTTTCATGTATTACGGTTGGATATTGTTTCTTCATTCCGATAGGCGTACAGCCGCCCCGGATATATCCGGTCACTTTATTGATATCCCGCACCGGCAAAAGTTCCAGATTCTTTTCTCCTACCACATGCGCCGCTCTTTTCAAATCAATTTCTTTATCAATCGGGCAGGGCAAACACATAATACGCCTGACTCTTGCCCACTGTAACAATCGTCTTAAAGCTTTCCTCATACCGCTGTCCCAGCATATCGGCTATATGAACGCCATCTATAAATTCTTCGCATTTATATTGATTCAACGTGTACGGAATTTTCATTCTGTCAAGAATTCGCATTGCATTTGTTTTTGTTTCTTTTCCCATACTTCCAGTCCTCAAATCTATCTGTCTTTTTGTCAAAGCTTCACTTGCGCTATCGCTAGAATAAATTACAGTCCTCATTGGACTTATTGATGCATATACTCCTGTATATTCAGAACCCGTTCCAATCTGGTTATCAGCGTATGTTCTGTAAATGGCTTACAGATATAATCTTCCGCGCCTGCGCTGAAGCATTTGGTTTCTGAATATTCGTCTGTTACTGCTGTAAGGAAAATAACAGGAATCTCTTTATACTCCTGATTGACTTTTAATCTGGAAATCACATCATAACCATCCATTCCGGGGCATTTTCAAATCAAGTAATATAACATCAGGATGGACACGCTCCAGTACCCGAAATGCCTTCTGTCCGTCATTGACAGCCGACACCTCATAATTGTCTGCAAGTACGTTTTGTATCATATCCAAAACCATCTTGTCATCATCAATTACTAAAACTGTCCGTTTCACAAAAATCATCCTCCTAATATCGGTTTCAAATGTTTTTACCTGTTCATACGCTTCGTCCATTTCATAATTTTCTATGAATTTTGATAGTATGTCCAGGGTTTCAAAATATTGTTCCCCATATTCTTCTGAATCTCCGGTGATTCTGCATGGTACAAGTCCTCCAGGTATGTGCATGCGTCTTTCTCCCGATATTCAAAAACAGCCTTTTTCATGTTAATAATTGTTTCAAGTATTTCCGTTATACTTGTAGTTCTTTTATCCTCTATTTTATCATCTGATTCTGTATTCGCAAGCCATTTTTTTTTATATGTTCCAAAAGCTCCCGATATTGCTTTTTATGGCGTCTTTATGATGCCTGCGAATATATTTCATGGCATCGGCGCTGTTTCTGCATGCATCTTCGAGTCCTGCCGCTGTTTTGCCATTTCATCCGCACCGATACTCGCCGATACGCCTTTCAGACTGTGTATCGCTGCATCATATGTCCGGATATCGCCGCGTTTTTTACTGTCCTCTAATTTTTTTGAATCCGCTCGTCGCTTCCATCCAAATACGTTTCAAGCAACGTTCTATATAATTCTATGCTGTTTCCTATATAGGAAAGTCCTTTTTCCATATCAATTCCGGGTATTATATCCTGTGAAATATTTTTCTGTTTTTCACACAATACCCCATATTTTATTTTTATTCTATCGAGTTTTTCTAAAAAATGGTCTCGCCATTATCCACAGAAATAAAGCTGTCGCAAATCCCTGCACAACATCAAATGGAAATCCCGTTACATACGCGGCAATTATCATTTTGATATTGACCGCCGGCTGCCACATGATAACAGACGCCGGATTCATAATACCGCCATATATTACAATACTGCAAAATCCGCCAAATACACAAAGTCCGAGTTTTGTTACCATTCGGGTTCTTACATGACTGTTGTTAAAAAACAAGTCCTGCAGCAAAACCAACAAGTCCCATCGCAAACATCTGCCATGGCGTCCATGGTCCCTGCCCAAATACCATATTGGAAACCAGCATCGTAACTGCACCTGTAACAAAGCCTGTTTCACAGCCAAACGCTACGCCGCTGATAATCACAATCGCCACAACCGGATTAAAATTCGGAATCATAAAAAATGCGATTCTTCCGGTTGCCGCAAACGCGCAAAGGACTGCTACCGTTACCAAATCCCGCGCCGCGGGTTTTCTGTTTTCAAATGCCGCCGCAAACGGAATCATCATCTCAATTAAAACAAGCAGTGAAATGAAATAGTATTTTCTGTCGGAAAGAACTGCTTTTCCCTATCCATATCGTCAGCAAAACTGCAAGGATAACAGCCTGTTGTAATAATTATGTTTTTTTCTGCTATATCTGTTTTTTTCTTCTGTAACTCGATTTCCCGGTCTTCGGCTTTTCCAATCGGTCGAAGCAGACCTATAAATGCTGCTATCGCCGCTATAAATATGCCATACAGGCAAATATACCGCACTCCTTCCGTCGTTACCGCGCCATCCGAAATCAGTCTTGTTAAATCTTCCTGACTTACCGTTTTGTAAAAGCAGAATGCCATAACGAGAAACGTCAGAACCAACCCGATTTTACGCAGCAGCGAAATCGATGATGAGGGGGTGGCTGTTTCTGCTTTGTCCGCGCTTCCTTTATCCGTATTTCCCTTATCTGCACTTCCTATTTTATCTATATCATGGTTTACTTTTTTCTGATTCGCCTTCGCCTTTGTCATCTTTCTTTGTTTCTGCTTTGTCCGCGCTGCTTTTGCATGTGCTTCCTTTGTCTGCGTTGTCCTTGTCTGCGTTTTCTTTTTGTCGGTTTTTACGCCATATGCTTCCAGCACTTGCCGGACTGTAAACGCATCTTTTACAATATTTTTTGTACAATTCGGGCGGCGGCTGTTGTATAGAATTCATTTCCTGTAAAATAATCTGCTGTCTTTTTGCACTGTCGCTGTTTCACCGTCAAATAACAGACAGACTCTGTCTGCTGTTTGCGCACAAAATTCAATATCGTGGCTCACCAGCACAATGGTACGTCCCTGCTTTTGCAGTTCCATCAGAATATCCGAAAATATCCGCTTAAACGAAGCATCCATCCCTTTTGTCGGCTCGTCCATCAAAATAATGTCCGGCATACCAAGAAGCACCTTCGCAAGTCCAAGCCTCTGCTGTTCTCCGCCCGATAAATCATATGGATGTCTGTCAAGTAAAGGCTCCAGATGACAAAGACTTACAATTTTTTTCTCTTGCAGAGATTGCGTTTCCCAATTCCCGATATACCGTATTTTCGGTAAATAGTAATTTTGCATCCTGCGGCAAAAGTCCGATTCGCACCCCTTTTTTTTCCTTCTTTATTTTTCCTCCGGTAAGGCGTATGTACGCCTGCAAGAAGCGAAAGAAGCGTACTTTTTCCACATCCGTTGCTGCCGTTTATCGCCAATATTTCATTCTCATAAACAGGAAGAGAAAGTCCACGCAGCACGTCCTTATCCATTTTGTCATACCGGAAAAAAACGTCCCTCACATCTAATATTTTCTTCTTATTGCCCGGTTGTCCGGCATTACCTGATTTTCTGTTTTCGTCCGATTTTTCAGTTTCACTCTGTTGTCCAGTTGCATCTTTCTTTCCTGTCTGTTCATGACAGGCGTCATATTCTGTAAGCCAGTGTCTTCCCTCTGCAACCGATATCGGAACTGCCCGTCGCTCTCCAAGACCAATTGCGATTCGGCAGGCTGCCGGAACTTCAATGGATGTAACCGATTCATACAGTTTCCAAATACCGTCTTCCATTTTTCCATCATAAATAATTTTTCCCGCATCCACATCAGTACAAACTGGCTGCACATGGACCAGAGTTCTTCCAGACGGTGTTCTGTAATAATAATGGTTGTTCCAAGCTCCCGATTGATACGATGCAGACACTGGAAAAAATCTCTTGCCGCCATCGGATCTAACTGGCTCGCCGGTTCATCTAAAATAATGACTTCCGGCGCCATTGCCATAACTGATGCCAGATTGACCAGCTGCTTCTGTCCGCCTGACAGTTCATTCACCTTTTTGTGAAAAATATCATTCAGACCAAAGAACGAACTCATTTCGGATACCCGCTTTCGAATAAATGCATTCTCATAAGACAGACTTTCCAATCAAATGCCAGTTCGTGCCAGACTTTATCTGTCACAAGCTGCGCATCCACATCCTGCAAAACAAATCCGATTTTTTCCGTCTGGACATTTCTCTCAATTTCATCCAGACGTTTTCCGAGAAATTCAATGCTTCCGCTCCGTTTTCCCCTCGGCGCAAGGCAGGATTTTAACTGGCACGCAGCAACGTCGTCTTTCCGCTTCCGGAACCTCCGGCAACAACGACAAAGCTGCCCTGCTCAATCGTTAGATGGATTCCCTGCAAAGATGGCGCAAGAAATCTGTCGTCCCGTTCGGACGCTATATCGGGATATGCAAATGTCAGATTTTTTATCTGATATAAATTCATCATTGATTCCTTTCAACGCTTGCAATACTCAGGCAATTACAAAACGTGTTATTTATAGATACATTTTCTAAGTAGCGGCAGTTTCATATACATGCATGCCGCTTGGGAGCAGTACCAGAATCGCATAGGAAAGAAAGACAGATATGGTATACCTGTCTTGTGCCGCTCCTGCTATGCCGGGATAATACTGAAAGCTTACAGCGCCTTCCAGCCAGCCTGCAAGCGCATATCCGCCCGTCACCAGAATCCAGATAAGGCAGACAATATCTCTGCTTCGGAACCGGAACAACGAAAAAGCAGTTCTTTTTCCGAGTCCATAACCCCGGCTTTTTTCATGCTGTCACCTGTTATAACCGCGCGTTCTAATGCCCAGGTTGCCGCAGATGAAATCGCACGCATTCCTGCCCGTATTTTTTTAAAATGGTTTCCTTTTATCACAAATCCAGCCGCTTTCTGCGCCTGATACACCTGTTTGATTCTCGTATTAAATTCGGGAAAAAATTTCAGTGTCATCGATATGACAAGCGACAAATAAGGCGCCAGTCTTCCAAAAAGGTATATCATCTTATCCGACGTCATAACCCTGTTGAACGATGCAAACCAGCAAAGCACCGCAGCCAGCATAACCGCAGCCGCAGCTCCGTATAAAATGGATTCCAGTGTCAGGGGATTTCCGGATGGAAAATACCAGAGAATCGTAACTCCCTGATGGCTGAACGCCGGATTTATCAATGCTGTTAAGAGAATGACCGGTATCATATATTTCAGATTGTTGCCTATCATCCGGGTGCCTCCCAAACACATCGAATATGCAAATGCGCCGAAAAGTGCGCCAATTATGAGACATACCGGATGCAGGGACGCCATTGCAAAACCAATGACGCAGATAAAATACAGCAAATTGACAATCGGATGACAATTTGCAAATGCATCCCGACTTATTCTATCCAACTTTTCCTTCTCCTGTTCTTCATTAATCTTCACAGGTAATTGCTGCCTGCCCCAGCAATCTCTGATGTTTTTACTTATAGTATGGATTTCCTACATCCGCCCCCAAATCACAGGTATATTTCCATTCTATTTTGTCCCCATCCTGAAGGACATACTTGAGCATCCAAATGCAGGAAATTTGCCATTCACGCAATATTCCCAACCGGACAATTCCCCGCAGTCAAATTCATACAGATTATTGATGCCCTCAATATAATAACTTCCATATAGCGCTGTAAAGGAATATTCCAACTGAATCCCTCTTTTTTTTTTTTGGTAATATCTTTTAAAACATCAAATACCGTATCCCCTTTTTTTTGAACTCCACCTGCGTTTCTTTCAAAAAATCCATCCGCCGGACGGAACGCACGAAGATTTGCTTTTATCAAACAAATCCCAGTTGTTCAAAATATTACTGCAGTTAATGGATATCGTACAGGTATATGTTGTTTCAACAGGGGCTTCCGTTGGAACTTCTGTTGGGATTTCTGTCTTCGTTCCGTCTGTGTTATCCTTTCCGAAATTGCCTGTATCTGTATTGTTCGTGTTCTCTCCATCCTGCGGTTTTTGATTTTCCGTTGAAGGATTGTCCGTTTCATCCGGTTTTTTTCCGTTCTCCGCATCCGTTCCTGTCGTTGGTTCTTCCGTAGAATTGCCGGACACCGCCTGTGTGTCCGTCCCCGGCTCCTGCTCCGATGTCTGTTTCTGCGTGTCCTGATTTCCTGTTAACCCGTTGTTGTTATCCCTGCTGTTATCCTCGGTTCGGGCGCTGCTTTCTCCTGTTTTGTCCGGCATTTCCTGCCCGGCAGCGTCGGGATATTCCCCCACTCTCATTTCCCTTACCACAGTAATGTCGCCGGTATCAATTTTCTGCCCCGTAGCATCCGTTTGTTCTTCACTGTCGCCTTCCCCGCCGGCAGAGTCCGTACCGTCTTCCTGTCCGGAAGAACTGCTTTGTTCCTGCGATTGCAGCCTGCTTTCCGGTCTCCCAAAACCTTTTTGTTCCGGGCGCATTGCCGCCATACCAGTATGCGCATGCAAGAACGATGCAAATGACAAGAACTCCTATTATTTTTTTTTTTAAATGTTTTCGGAAAAATTTCATATTCTTCTATGCTTTCACTTTCACGCATTTGCTCCAGCCGCTGTAATATTTTTTGCCTTTTACCGTTTTATACGCTCTGACTGTAATATAATACGTTTTGCCCTTTTTTTTTAGTCCTGTTAGTTTCCTGCTTATTGTTTTTGCGCCTTTTTACTGTCTTTGTCTTTGCACCTGCCATAGACGCTTTTTTGTGCTGTATTTGATTTGATATCCGGTCGCCTTGCTGTTCTTCTTCCAGGAAACCTTTATCTTACCTTTTCCATACCGGGACGCCTTTGCCGACGTCTGACCGAGTCGGTATGCGGTTGTCGTTTTGCTTTTCTTTCCCTGCAAACCATCCGTAACCGCACATACCTGATAGGTATATTTTGTACCATTTTTTTCTTTGTATCTGTAAATGATACGGTGCTTCCTTTTTTTATCGTCTTATATTTCTTCCAGGATGCAGCGCCGGATTTTCGGTAAACAATATAGCCGGTTGTTCCTTTCACTTTTTTTCCAGGCAATCGTGATTCCACTTTTCGAATTCTCTGTTCTTTTTTATGGAAACAGCCGCTGGATAAATTTGAAATGTTTTTGTCATCGTTCCACTGTATTCATTTTTTCCTGTCACTGTTACCGCTGCTTTTCCGGGAGCAGCATTTTTCTGATACGTTACCGTATAATCCCGGTTCTTTTTCAGTGTGATTTCTGCCCCTGCAAGATTCTGATATGTCACTGTAACATTTGGTGTTACCCCGCTTTTCCCGCATATGTATAGGAACTGTTAGAAATTGATACCTTGCATTGGTTCAGATTCATCGTGCATGCTTTTTTGCATCTGTCATATTATACAGCGTTTGTCTGCCTGTTTTAAATCTATCGTAGGAAACCAACGCGTAAAATGCCTGTTCGGTTGCCATTTGGTCTGCGTCATATGCCTTCACATGCTGGAACATCCCATTTGACGATATATAAAACCGCAGCAATCCATCCAATACGGAATTTCCATTTTTTTGAAACCGGATGTCTGTATCGCCATCCAGTCCCAGACTCGAAAGCGCCACCAAAACCTGTGCTGTGCTTTCTGCATTTTCTGCCCCATATGAGCTATACGTTCCATTTTCATTCTGCAGGGAAGAAAGAACCGCAATGCCTCTATCAACGGTTTCTTTTACCTGTGCCTGCAAGGATGCGCTGATTTCCGCATTGGTAGTATAATACGGTGCAAGCGCCTGAAGCGCCATGGCCGTCATATCCGGGTCCGCACCCTGCGTTTCATCCTGCGTTAAATTAAAGCCGCCATTTTCCAGCTCTCTGCTTAATATGTAAGAAACCAGACCTTCTCTGGTCGTCTGCAAGGCTTCCGACTGCGTGCCTGCCGAAGGTATTTTATATTTTGCCGGAATCCAGTGCAAGCAGTGCAAAAACCGGACCGTTCAATCCCTGTTTTTTTACATAATTCAAATCTGCAAGCGGCTGCAGCAGATTATACCCTTCTATATCGGAAGCGTCCAAACCCATTGCAGTAAGCGCGAGAATCACCCGCGAATTTTCGGTACTTTTTACTTTGTGAAGCTTGTACGTCCCATCAAAATCATCAGCTTCAAAAGCTGTTTTCAATGCTGCTATCAAATTTTCATAATATGCCCTGTACCAGATTGGGCGTTCCAGACCATATCTGGCTTCTCCAATGACCGCCCATTCGCCGCCAATGGATGCATACGCAGGTCCATACCAGGTGACTTCGGTCCCCTGCTCCTTGTAAGATGTCAGAGTTGTTTCAATCGCCTTCGCAGTTTTCTGTAAAACTGTTTTATAATTCACTGCCGCCGAACCGGCGCTGACGCTGCTGATTCCGCTTTCCATACTGCCGATTCCGCCAATGCTTGTTACCATCAACAAGACTGCCAGCAGGCAGGCAAACACCCTTATTCCTATTCTATTTGTCACTTTTTTTAAAACCATTCATATTTTTCTCCTGTTTTCTGACAAACTTCTATTTAAAGTTTATACTAGCAATTTTAAAACATGGTGTCAACACTGTGGTTTTTGGCAATATTCAGGCAGCCATTTGAATAAAAAAGATTCCCACCGGCAGAATGAACGTTCTGACCAGTGGGAATCTTTTTAGTTTTGTTTTTCTAACAGCGTTTTAAAATATTTGTCTTTTTCCGGATATCGTTTTCTCATAAATACCGGTTTGTTTTTTTCATCCAGCAGGCAGTGGCAGGAAGTTCCGGTACAGCGCAGCTCTCCCTGTCTGTTTATCGTGTACTTCATAAGAAAAGCCTATCCGGATTCCTGTATATTCCGCCAGTTTTACGGTAATGACAACCGCATCGCCATATCTGGACATTGTTTTTATATTCCGCCGCTACGGATAAAACAGGAATGATAATGTTATCATCTTCGATTGATTTGTAATCCCATCCAATCTGTTTCATCCAGTCCAGCCGCGCTTCCTCAAACCATCGGATGTAGTTGGAATGATGCACAATGCCCATTCTGTCCGTTTCATAGTAATATACCATACGCTCATATGGTTTTATTTCGATTTCCTCTATCATAGTTACAACTCCATTTCAGCTCTTTAATTCCAGTCTTTTTTCTTTAATTTCAACACGTCGTACCTTGCCGCTGATAGTCTTTGGCATCTCATCAACAAATTCAATGACACGAGGACGTTTATAACTTGCCATATTTTCTTTAAAATACCGTTTCAGTTCCCGTTTCAGTTTTTCATCTCCAACAGTTCCCTCTGTCAGTACGATTGTCGCCTTGATTGCCTGACCTCTGGTGCTGTCCGGTACGGAAGTTACTGCGCATTCGAGAACATACGGAATTTTCATAATTTCGTTTTCAATCTCGAACGGTCCAATCCGGTAACCGGCAACCTTGATAATATCGTCCACACGACCGACAAACCAGAAATAGCCATCCTCATCCATATACGCGGTATCGCCCATATGATAATAGCCATCATGTTTTACTTCTTTTGTCATTTCCATATCATGATTGTATGTGGAAAATAATCCATACGGTTCTCCATCTGCAATTTTTATGACAATTTCGCCTGTTTCACCCACTTCTGCAAGCGTTCCATCCTGCCGCATAATTTGAACATCATACAGCGGACTTGCTTTTCCCATGGAACCCGGTCTTGGTGTTGTATTTTTCAGATTCCCAATTGCAAGCGTTGTCTCCGTCTGTCCGAATCCCTCAAAAATCGTAAATCCGGTCATCTCTTTAAATTTGTAAAAACACCTCCGGATTCAGCGCCTCGCCTGCTGTTGTACAGTAGGTAAGCGACGATAAATCATATTTGCTCAAATCCATTTTTACAAGAATACGATACAGCGTCGGTGGCGCACAGAATGTCGTTATCTGGTACTGTTCAATTAATTTCAAAATATTGTCTGCGCTGAACACGTCAAAATCATAGACGAAAATGCATGTCTCGCTGAGCCATTGTCCATACAATTTGCCCCACAGCGCCTTACCCCATCCGGTGTCTGATACGGTGAAATGAATCCCGTCTTTCTTTACATTATGCCAGTATTTTGCTGTTATATAATGTCCTAACGGATACAGATGATTGTGTGCAACCATCTTCGGATGTTTTGTTGTTCCGGACGTAAACATTACAAGAAGCGTATCATGTGCATATACTGCTTCATCCCCTGTTGGTCGTGCAAACTCCTTGCTGCATGCAAGGATTCCTTTATCAAATGCATGAAACTGTTCTCTTTCTCCATTGACAATAACCTTTATCAGCTTATTATCCGGGTCAATGGATTCCATCGTTTCCGGAATCTTATCATCGGATGTGCAGACAACCGCTTTTGCGCCTGCAGCTTCAATTCTGTACCGATAATCTTCCGCTTTTAAAATATTTGTTGCCGGAATTGCAACTGCACCAATTTTATGAAGCGCAAGCATCGTAAACCAGAACTGATAATGGCGTTTTAACACAAGAAGCACGACATCGCCCTTTTTGATTCCGAGACTTTTGTAATAGTTTGCCGCCATATTGGAATATTCTTTCATCTCTTTAAACGTAAATGTTTTTTTCTTCCTTTTCTCTGGAAACATAAATCAGCGCGGTCTTATCCGGCGTCATTTCTGCCAGCGCATCCACGACATCAAATGCAAAATTAAAATTTTCATCATTTGTAAATTCAATTTTGCTTAACACGCCTTGTTCATCAAATGCTGTTTTTACAAATTTTCCTGCAATACCTTCTTCTGGTTTTTTTAATTCTGTTATCATTTCTATCAATTCCTCCGCAAATTTATTATCTATCTGAATAAACGATTTTATCCTGTTTTTTTTTCTAATTTACGTTTTATTTACCTTGTTTATCGTTTGCTTAGACTTTATTCGTGGTTTTTCATTAACCTCAAACGTAGTTTTTAAAACTACCTAACATATAGTACCATATTTTAGTAATCTGTCAACTACGTTTTTTCTATATTCATTCTGTCGGAGCTTTTTATTTATTTCACTGGAGATTTTGTCATACAGAAAAAAGGACTTTCGGATAACAAAAAAAACCGGTATCTGCCGGATAGCATTTCATCTATCCCACAAATACCGGTTTTTTTGTTGTTTTCAAATAATCATTTAAAGCAGCTCTATCGCAGCCCGGGCGATTGTTTCATCAAATCCCGCTGCAACTAATTCTTCCACAGATGTATAATGATTACGTCTTGCTGTCTGAACTGCTTTTGACAATGTATGAATGCCTTCCTGAAAGACCTTCAGCTCTGCCCTCTGAAAGGCCTTCTGAATGACCTGCCGCACGAATCTTGTCTGCTTCCGTAACAATAATGTTGCCACCCATAGCGCTCACCAGCCTTTCTTCAATCGTATTGCCATTCGTAATATGGCGTATAATAATCTTCATATAATCTTTGAGATTTGAAACATCATACTGCTCCAATTCACCACAGATAAAAAGCATTTTCCAGTTCAGAAAGAAAATACCGGATATCTCCCTCTATCTGTGCCAAAGCATTCGCATTCTCAGTTATTATGTCTTTTTTCATACCGCATAATATAATATGGTATGTATGCATATAGCTTTTTTCTGATAATTTCTTCTTTTGAGTAATCGGACAAAATAACATTTCTGCAGTCATACTGTATCGTATCACCATCTGGAAATCGAAATGATATTTCTGTCTTTTCAGGCGTAGACGAATTACTTTTCACATATATAATAACAAATCGCGGCATCTCAATGATACAGCGCCCATTTTCCCAAATGGCATTGCTCCTCGCTGAAAGGAATGCATATTCAGCAATACGGATTGCCATCGTGTTATCCGAATAACTCTGACATTCAATCAGATATGTTTCTCCACCAAGTTTTAATAAAAAGTCAGAAAACCGTTTTTCAATTTCCGGCGGTTCTTTCCCCTGTCAGGATATAGCCTTCTGTCGGCAATAAAACCGCTTTATCCTCTTTTTTGTATAATGCATTCCAAATGAGTCATTTATTATGGAAATAAACAAATCCGTATGGTTATTTTTTAATGATTTAAACACATCATCCAAATCATTCGTTTTTTGTGTTACCGTTTGTTTCATTTATCCTCCTTCTATAGTTTCTGTCAAAAACCAGAACATTCAGAGGATAGTACCTTTTGCAATGTTCTGGTAACCAATGATTCTTGAAACATCGCGGTACAATCATGCACATTTCCTGATATCTTCCTCATAAAAAGATAATTCAGCTAATTCAATTTTTTACATCAGAGGCTCTGAAAAAGCAATCATTTCTCCGGGCGTTACCGCACCATATCCACAGCGGCAGCTTCCTGTTTATCCAGATTATCCATAATTGAAATATCTGTTGATTTCGAAAGCGCCTCATTTCTGTCACGCATTGCAACATTTGGCGCGCGGTGTCTGGATGGTCCGCCGACGCATCCGCCTTCGCATGCCATTCCTTCGATAAAATCTTCGGGAAGCCTGCCAACCTTTAACAGCGTCAACGCTTTCTTACATTCTGCAATACCACTGCATTTACATACAGAAACATCATCCATACAGCCAAGCTCTTTCATACTCTCCAGAACCGCCGCAGTAACGCCTCCGGCATTTGCAAACTTCTTTCCATAAATACTGGACTGGTCGTCCGTATCTTCTTCCGGTTCCAGCTTTACACCCTTGGCGCGGAGCATTGCACGAATCTCGCCATATGTCAGCGCATAATCTGCCGTATCCTTCTCTCCGGAAAGCGATTCTGATTTCTTGGCAATACATGGTCCGATAAATACTGTCACTGCTCCCGGATATTTCTTTTTAATATAACGTGAAACCGCGCACATCGGTGACACCGTTTCCGAAATCAAATCCTTTAATTCCGGGAAATGCTTTTCAATATATTTTTTAAATGCAGGACAGCAGGAAGTCGTTTTTTTTTTTCCGTTTTCTTTGGCTTCCAGCCATTCCTTTGCCTCACTCATCGCAGTCATATCGGCGCCAAGTCCAACGTCCACAACATCATAAAAACCAATCTTCTTTAATGCGGTTCGCCAGCTTGCCATTGTAATGTCCGCACCAAACTGTCCAATCGTCGCAGGCGCCATCATCGCAAATACTTTCAAATCAGAACGCATCTTTTTTATAATATCCACGATAAATGTTTTCGAGCCAATTGCACCAAATGGACATTTATGAATACAAGAACCGCACTGAATACATTTGTCCTGGTCTATTACAGCGATACCGGTACCATTATCCGCAACGGAAATAGCGTCAACCGGACAACTTTTCATACATGGACGTACCAAATCCGCAATCGCATTATACGGGCAGGCCTTTGCGCACTGTCCGCACTCGCCCCATTTCGATGGGTCAATATAAGATTTATCACGTCCCATGCTGATTGCACCAAACCGACACGCGCTTTGGCAGGCCTTTCCCATACATTTCTGGCAGTTATCCGTCACCACAAACCGGGAGATCGGAGAGTCCTCGCAGGCAGAATTAATAACCTGAACAATATTGCCATCATCCTCAACGCCCGGCGCTTTGCCTTCTGCAAGTCGGATTCTCTGCCGGATAACTTCCCTTTCTCTATATATACAACAACGGAATGCCGGCTGCGGGCCCGAACCATTTTATATGGCAAATCGTCTCTTTCATCTTCCAGTCTGCCCGCATACGCCAGTTTTGCAACTTCATACAATACTTCATGTTTTATTTTTAAAAGTGTCGCATCATTTGTTATCATTGTTTCATTCTCCGTATTTTTTCTCTTTTATATCCAGGAATAGTCGCCACCGGTAATTGCAAGGCTCAAAAAGCATATCCATTTTCTCCACTTCTTCTTCCCCTTCAATTATCCGTATCCGTTCTGCAGTTGCTTCTGCCGGCTGCATTTCCTCATCCGGTCCAATCTCCATATCCCAGTCAGCCGCGCAATCTGGACATTCGATTTTTTCATCCGTCCTGATATCAATAAACCGATAGCCGCATTTTCTGCATTCATAATAACCGCAGCGCTTCGTTCCATCTTCTACATAATACATTTTCTCAAGTTCTCCTAATTTACTTCATCCAGCTTGTCAAGACCATTTTCACATGCCCATGGACTTCCCACATCACATCTTCCATGATGATATTCTTTTGATGTCGATGCATGCTCCATATCGTCTGCCATCCTTATTTTCATCCGGCCTTCTCCTGACTTTGCAAAATTATCCAACATCTCAACTATGTTTCTGATATCTTTTCCATTTCTTACGTCTGCCATCGTATCATGCCTCCTTTTTTTTGGTGCAGCCCCTTTTCACAGTCCGAACCGCATTTTAAGTAAAACTGCATTGAACTCCTTCTACTCATAAGGTATACCACATTTTTACTGCATTGAAAAGCGGTTTGTCGCACTATGGTTCCTGCAAATTTTTCGCAAAAATGCCAAAATTCCATATATCAGGAAAATACATGTAATTACAGCCGCCGCATAAACTAACATATATCCGGAATACCCCCATTTCTGATATACCGCCAGAAATGGCGAACCAACCGATGGCCAGCAAAGAAACATAAAATCACAGTTCTGCCAGATATTGATAAGATAAACCGGCGGAACAACAATACATAAAAACAAAAAAACTTTATAACATCGTTTTATCGATGGTTCATAGATGCCTGCCGATAAAACAAGAACCGGGACCAGCACCAACAGACCATGCAGGATAAATGAATTTATATGCATTAAATTAAAAAACGGATACCGTGTCCAGTCAGGAAAAAGCAGAGCCGCCATAGCGCCGGGCATGCAGATAATACACATCACTTCTCCCATTGCTTTAAAATGCCCAAATGCATATGCCAATTCTACAAAGATTGCCAGACCGCACATTTCAAGCGGAAGATACTGGATTTCCATATGTCCGACGCAGATTAAATAAATGTCTTTCAAAATCTCCAGTCCCAGAATTGTCAATGTAAGTATTTTTAAAATAACATCCTGTGTCCGCGCATTCTTCTTTTTTTATAAAAATGAACAGCGATACTGATTCCGAGGGCAAGAAACAAGAGCCAGCCGATATGCGTTATATCAAATAATGTAAAACCACCGTCTCCGGGCAGTTCATCCCAATATTTAAAAAAAAATCGCCAAACATAGATATCACATCTCCATAAAACGAATGTTGCAAATTTTCCTATCTATAGTATAGCATTCTATTGAAATTTTTGTTTAGGAATTTATTTACTGGAAAATTTTTATTAAAAGAAATTATTGCGCATCCTGCCGGAGGCTTTTTTTTATGATATAGGGAAATGCGAAACTTTTTCCTTTATCATAAAAAAAGCCGCCACAAACTGGCGACTCAAATGAGGGGGGAAAGGATTCAAATATATGAAAAGCTTTCATATCGAATGATACAGTATTTGCGTGAACATGTTGTGAACAAAATATGAACTATTTGTTTTTTGACTTGTCAAAAAAAGCAGTCATTTTATGTATATTTTTTTCATGATAATTACTAATATTGTATACGCATTTTACACTTTTTTCACAAAAATCAGCACATCGCGTATAAATTTGTCATTTTTACATTCTAACTTGCAGTTTATACAATCTGTAAATGCAGAAAAAACAATTTCGCATGCCACATTTGCATTCCATAACAACAATTTGACCTATCGCTTTCGCATCGCAAAAAAAAAGATTTAAAAAAACGCACACACACTTCTGTATGTATGATATAATGAACGATAGCATGAACGCAGGGGATGCTTCAAGGAAACGACTGGCTGCTTGCAGGCAAGGCGATTCCTGAAGCAGACTATGTGAGTGCAACGAACACCGAGAAACCGCAGGTTTTGAGGTGCGCGTTCATGCAGAAGTTCGTGATTTAATAAACGACAAACAAGGAAATTATTATATATATGGTGCCGGATGCATGATGCCAGAAGCAGGTGGTATTCATGCATTGGCACAATTTTTGTAAAAAGAAAGAAAGGCGATACACATTATGTATGAAATTGATTTTAACCATCCAATACATGTACATTTTATGGGGATTGGCGGAATAAGCATGAGTGGTCTGGCTGAAATTCTTATAAAAAGAAGGATTTCAGGTTACCGGTTCCGATATGAAAGCATCCCAGATGATTGATAAACTTTCCGAAATGGGCGCCCTGATTAACATCGGACAAACCGCCGCAAATATCAACGATTCGATTGATTTGGTTGTTTACACAGCCGCCATTCATGAGGACAATGAAGAATTTCAGGCTGCTAAAAAGAAAAAAACATTCCAATGCTGACAAGAGCGCAGTTATTAGGTCAGATAATGAAAAATTACAAATATTCAGTAGCAGTCAGCGGAACCCATGGCAAAACAACGACAACTGCTATGCTTTCTTATATTATGTTAGAAGCTGACGTTGACCCAACGATTTCTGTCGGCGGTCTGATTGATGATATCGGTGGAAATATCCGCGTCGGCGCTTCCGATTACTTTGTGACAGAAGCATGTGAATACACCAACAGTTTCCATGCATTTGAACCTTACATCAGTATTATTCTGAATGTAGACGCCGACCACCTCGATTTTTTCAGCGGTATTGATGAAATTGCAGAATCGTTTCATGTATTTGCGACCAAAAACACCGCAAAACGGAAAAGTCATCATCAATGGCGATATGAAATATTTTGAAACCGTAACAAGAGATTTGGATTGTGAAATCATAACATTTGGCGAAAACCCATCCAACCGCTACAGCGCGCATCCAATATCCGTTTTGATGAATTGGGACGTCCAACCTATACGCTGGTAGTAGACGGACAGGAAATTACGGATATTACGCTTCATGTATTTGGCAGACATAATGTTTATAACTCGTTGTCTGCAATCGCAGCCGCAATGGAACTTGAATTTCCATGGACGCTGTCAAAGCCGGACTGCTTCATTGTAAAGGCGCCGAGCGCAGATTTCAGTATAAAGGAACTATCCTCGATAATGTAACGGTTATGGATGATTATGCGCATCATCCGACAGAAATTGCCGCAACTTTGGCTGCCGCAAAAAATACCAGCTATCACGAGCTGTGGTGTGTATTTCAGCCTCATACATACAGCAGAACCTACGCGTTGTTTGACGACTTTGCAAAGGTTTTAAGCGTATGCGACCATGTAATTGTTGCAGATATTTATGCCGCGCGGGAAAAAAGACACCGGACTCGTTTCTGCAAAACAGCTTGCTGAAAAAATCGCTTCCTATGGTACCCGGATGCGTTCTATCTGCCTTCTTTTTATCGACATTGAAAACTATTTGTTGAAAAATTGCAAAAAAAAAATGATTTGTTGATAACTATGGGCGCCGGAAACGTCGATTCTATCGGAAATGAATTGATAAAAAAATAATTATCCACATTATCCACAGAACCATTTGCAGGAATTTTCCTCTATGGTTCTGTTTTTTGTTTACATAAATATTACACGCCCTTTAAAAAAAAATTTCCCATTCTTTGGCAGTTTTCATGCAGCCCGGTAACAAATAATTTTTAAACCAAAAAATTCTCCACATTATCCACAAAATCAACAACTATGTACATTTTTCCAACCGACTAAATGTTCTGTTTGCTTTTTAAAAACTCCTGCTATAATGTGAACACTTCTAGAATCATAGACAATAGAAAGTTTGGAAAGGCGGGAACGTTTGCCATGGGTTACATTACAATTTCAACTGAATCAAAGGAAACATTTTCGCTGATATCCAATTATTTTATTGATTATTATATGACAGAGGCAAATGGTGAATTTGTCAAAGTTTATCTATATCTTGTCAGGCTGTTATCCTCAAAATCGCCTGTCTCGGTTGCAGATATTGCCGACCACTTCAATCTTACGGAAAAAGATATATGTCGTGCCATCCGCTATTGGATTAGCGAAGACGTATTACGTCTGGATTACGATTCTGCCGGAAGGCTGACAGGCATTACGATGCTGCCGCTCCATGAACGGGAAACCGCAAATGCAGAAACCTCGTTATCCATGGACAGCATATCGCTGTTAAAATTTCCGGATAACGGAAATTCACGCATGCAGAAAACAGACAGTCCGGCTGCGACCAAGCCATATGATAAGGCGCCTTACGGAACAGAAACGCGTGCCAAAAATCAAATCTGCGCTTGGAGAATCTGCACCAAAGAAAGCTGCTCCGGAGTTTCCGGCAAAACAGCCATATTCCAAAGAGCTGATTGAAAAAAAAACAGGCGGATGAAGCTTTTTTGCTGATATTATTTTTGAAGCGGAAACCTATTTCCAAAAGACACTTTCGGTAAATGATATCGAAATTTTAATTTATATTCATGACCAGCTTGGTTTTTCAACCGAAATGATTGAATATCTGATTGAATACTGCGTCAGCATAGACAAGCTGGACGTCCGCTATGCGGAAGGCATTGCAAAAAACTGGTATAAAGAAGGCGTAAAGACGCTGGAAGATGCAAAGCAGGCGTCTGAAAGCGGCAATCCGCTCTACCGCGCTGTGTTTAAAGCGCTTGGCATCGACCGGAAGCTTCCGACTGCCGGAGAAGTCGCATGGATGGAATCCTGGAGTAAGGAAATGGGATTTGACACGAATGTTATTATTGAAGATGCAACCGTGGGATTGCCCAGCATCCCCACGACGTCACATTCGCGTACATAAACGGTATCTTAAAAAAGATGGCAGAAACAAGGCGTTAAAACCATCCGGGACGTTCAAAAAGCAACGAATGCGTGCGTACCATGAAAATAAGAAAAAGGAACAGTCACAAAAGTCGAACCAATACAACGTCCGACCAAATGCTTTTAACTCTTTCCAGCAGAAAGATATGTCAGCACAGCTTGATGAAATGGAGCAGTTGTTCCTTGATGAAATAAATTCTCAATAAATAAGGATTTGATACCAATTATGAACAATATCGATTATGATAGTATTTTGTCAGGCTTTCAAAGAAAAAGGCTTGAAAACAGCAGAATATCAGATAACAGAAAAGCAGAAATCTACGAAAAGATTCCGGAAATCCGATTGATAGACCAAGAAATTGCGTCATCTTCTATTCAGGCTGCCAGAGATAGAATTCGAAAGCTTCCTGTTAATAAAGAATCCGTCAATGCCAATAACCGGGATTTGGCTGCCAGAAAAAAGGAGCTTTTAAAAGCGCATGGCTATCCGGAAAATTACCTGAATCCTATTTATGATTGTTCTATCTGCGAGGATACCGGATATTATCATGGAAAAACCCTGTAAATGCCTGACACAGCAAATCATTGATGAGCTGTACAGCCAGTCTACAATTCGGCAGATTCTGGAGAAAGAGAATTTTTCAACCTTTTCTCTGGAATACTACAGCAAAGAACCGGATGGCGTTCATAAACATACGCCATACGAAAATGCTTCTAATACGTTGGCAAAATGTAAGGATTATGTTGAACATTTTGAAATATCCCATCCGGGTATCCTGATTTACGGAGAAACCGGACTTGGAAAAACATTTCTTTCCAATTGTATTGCAAAAAGCACTGTTAGATAAGGGACATACTGTTCTTTATCTGACTTCGATAAATTTATTTGAAAATATTTTATCCGGCATTATAATGGGAAATGTGCGTGAAAAAAAGGACAAGTTGATGCTGTACGATTATATTTACAATTGTGAGCTTCTGATAATTGACGACTTAGGGACAGAAGTTCCAAATACGTTTGTAAATTCTCAGTTGTTTGAAATCATTAATATGCGCAAACAATAAATCCCTCGCTACGTTGATTTCAACGAATTTAAGCATGCATGCGCTTTCCGAACGGTATACGGAACGAATTATGTCCCGAATTATCGGCGGCTTTACGGTCTTTCAGTTGTACGGAGATAACATCCGATATGCAAAACGAAAAGATTTAATTCAAAACAGAACGTCAAAATGACATGCCATTGCAGGCAACTGCATTTAGCATATACAACAACCTATGATACCTGCAAATTCTGCATACGATATGGTATCAATGAATTACACTATAAGATTATGGAGGATATTTATCATGCCAGACGATAGCAAATTAGAAACGATTCCTGTGGGCAGTCTGGGAATTGTTGCTCACAAAAAGTTGTACCAGCCTCGGTGAAAAGGTTGACCATTACCTTGTAAAGTGGAGAAAAAAAACAGGGACAATGTACACAAATCTAACATTGTTTTTCATGGTTATGAAGCCGACACTTACTTAATCAATGCGGAATGCCCGCGTTTGCGGTTCCGGTGAAGCAAAAGGTGTTTTGAATGAATCCGTTCGTGGAAAAGATATCTATATTATGGTTGATGTTGGTAACTACAGTTGTACTTATATGATGGCAGGCCAGCCGCAGCGTATGTCCCCGGACGACCATTATGCAGATTTAAAACGAATGATTGCGGCTATGACCGATAAGCCGAAAAAAAATTACCGTAATTATGCCTTTCCTGTATGAAAGCCGCCAGCATAAGCGTTCCTCAAGAGAATCGCTTGACTGTGCTGTGATGCTTCAGGAATTAAAGTCTTATGGTGTAGATAATATCGTAACGTTTGATGCGCATGACCCGCGGGTTGTAAATGCAATTCCAAAGAGCGGCTTTGAAAATGTACGTCCGACTTACCAGTTTATTAAGACTCTGCTCCGCACTACACCGGATTTGGAAATTGACAATAATCATATGATGGTTATTTCTCCGGATGAAGGCGCTATGCACAGAGCGATTTATTGTGCAAACCTGCTGGGCGTAGACGTCGGCATGTTTTACAAGCGCCGCGACTACTCAAAGATTGTAGATGGAAGAAATCCAATTGTTGCCCACGAATTTCTTGGAGATTCTGTAGAAGGCAAGGACGTTATTATTATTGATGATATGATTGCTTCCGGTGAAAGTATGATTGATGTTGCCAGACAGTTGAAACAGCGGAAAGCAAAACGTGTTTACTGCATCGCAACATTTGGTCTTTTCACAAAGGGACTCGATGTGTTTGATAAATGCCACGAGGAAGGCTTGATTGAAAAAGTCATTACAACAAATCTGACGTATCAGATGCCGGAACTTTTTACAAAGGATTGGTATGAATCTGCCGATATGAGCAAATATATCGCTCTTATTATCGACCATTTGAATCATGATGCGTCTATCAGTGATTTGCTGGACCCTTCAGAGCGTATCAATGCGCGCATTGCAGAATATAAAGAGAAACATACCATTTCAGATAACTACGAAATTTAATATGGCAATACTGACGATAGTTTCAGAGTATAGCAATACTGACGATGAATCCAGAACATGGCTGATGATTCTAAAATACAGAAGATGAATCCGCCAGATACCTTTTATGAAACGGACCTGTCGAATGTCGGTACTTAGGCAGCGTATTTTGCTGCCTTATGTACCGCTACATGAGGATAAGAACGCAAGTGGTCGTGAAATAAAAGGTGTCCGGCGGATTCATCTGTTTTAGTATATATATATATATCAATTTCTATAATTCAACATAATTGTATTCCATCGATAAATCGTCCAGCATATCCCCAATTGCATTGTTCGATGTGAAAATGATAATCTGGTCTGTGTCGATGCGGCTCATGCAATAGAGCGCATTTTTGAGACGATGCTCGTCATAAGCAGTAAAAATATCATCCACAATAATTGGCATCCGGTCCTTACAGAGAAGTCCGGCAACACAAAGTCTGACTGCCAGATAAATCTGTTCAATGGTTCCGCTGCTTAAAAATTCAATCGGCATATAGTGGTCGTCGTCAAATACGGAAATATGCATATTTTCATCCAGTTTTACATCAGTATACTTTCCATCGGTAATAATTCCTACGATTTCTGAAATATTCTCGTTCAAACGTCCGCCGAAATCATTGTAAATATCAACGGATATATCATTAATTGTATCGATAGCCAAATCAATCGCCGCCTGCTCTTTTTTTGCCAGCACATCAAACCGTTTTTGTAATTCATCCCGTTTTTCTTTCAGCTGGTAGTAGGTATCGCGTTTTGCTATCGCATCATGCTCTTTAAATTTTAACAGCTCCAACTTTGCATCATGTGCATCCTGGAAGTTTTTATCTATTTCGATACGGACCGTTCTGGATTCAGTTGCACGACCAAGTTCATAAATCATCTGGTCGAATTCCTGCTCATCCGGGATGGAATCACCGCTGTCAAAAAAAATCCTTTTCGAAACATGTCGTCTATAATCGTTACAGCGACAAATGCAATCGTACATATAGTAAATAACTGCTGAATCGCTTTCTGAAAATTCAACAAATGAACAACAAAAAAACAACAGCCGCAACTACCAGAATACCTGTCAGCATAATCACAGCGATATTATCCGTCAGCTTCTTTTTCTTTTTTTGGCGGCTTCTCATCTTCCAGCACTTCTACATCCAGAAAAATATGACTTCTTGTTCTGTCTTCATCGTCATCCGGGATTGCCGCATCTTTTTCATTTACAAGCTGTCTTGCCTCTCTTTTTTAACCGGGCAATTTCCATATTATAGGCGTCCAGTTCTTCCCTGCGCTCCTCCCGGATATCGGCAAGCACACCGTCCACATCGCCAAGTTCCGCCATCTGGTCATTTAACTGTTCTATCTCTGCCGCCAGCTTCTTATTTTCAAATTGGCGCCTTTCATTTTTCAGATACCGAACCGCCTCTGCCTTGTCAATATCGGCATTTCTGGTTGTTGTCAGATTTACAACATAATTGCCCAGTTCTTCTGCAAGCTCCTTACCCGGCGCCGCTCCATGCTCGCCAATGCAGAGCGTATTGGTATATGTGCTTTTTATCCACATCAAAAAGAATTCCCTTGTAAGAATTCTGATTTTTTAAAGGAACTTCCTTGCCTGTCGCAATCTCAGTCAACGCTGCGCTTTTGCTGCTGCGCAGAAAATTCCGCTCCAGCAGATAGCTCTTATCATCCGTTACTGCATATGCCTTTCCGGAATAACCGCTGCCATTTACCGGTTTTCTAAGCATATAATTATCCAATCTTGCGCCCATGCCTCTGGTTTTATCAATACCATAAAAAGCATACCGACAATAAATTCCTTTACCGTCGTTTTGCCGGATTCATTTGCTCCATAAATCAGATTCAGTCCTTTTTTCAGCCGAATCTCTTTATTATTAAATTTTCCAAATTCTTTTTAATAACAGCTTATTAATATACATTTGTTTTATTTATCTCCAGTTGCAAGTATTGCTTCTACTCCGTATTTTTAACGCTCGTTTACTAATGTCATCCTCTGCTTCCGAAAGTCTGTCAATAAACCGTCCGAGCAGGTTATCTTCATTATCTAACAACAGCTTATCCATATCATATTCGCAAAGCGTATTGTCTACAATCTCATAGATTCGATAGTCGCGCATTAACTTTGAAAAAATCCGGTTTTAATCCATTTGCCATATGCCCGGATAACAAAATTCTGTAAATATTCTGCGTTCCCATCTGCTCTATCTGTTTTGCCAGTACATCTGCGATTTTCGCCCCGCTGTACTCTGGTTTTACGGTCAGTCCAAGATTAATATAACTTCTGCAGTTAAATGGCTCCCACCGGATTCGTGTTTCCCCATCTTTTATCTGCCCATAAATAAAACCATGACGCCCGGTTTCTGTCCGGTCAAGCGGCTCTAAAGAACCGGGATATGCCATTTTATTTTTTCACAATATGTCTTGGCTTGTGGATATGTCCAAGCGCGCAGTAATCAAACCCTGCTTCTTCGCCATCTGCCGAAAATTTATCGGGATATGTTTTTCATCGCCGCCATGCGCAAGAAGAATATTTATTGCTCCTTCCATCTGCGGCGCAATATCTGCATACACATTCTCTGTATATTCAACCTTTCCGAAACTGAACCCGGTCACGCAGGTATGAATATCATCCAGATATGCATTGCTGAATGTATCCCCCCGACATCAAAACGGTATTCGATGCAAATGTAAATCCATCCGCCGGTGCGCCCTTCTCAATATAATCATGATTTCCGGCAATGATAACCGTTCGTGTATTCGTCAGTCTGGAAAGCTTATAATCCAGATTCTTTAAATCCTGTAAAGAAGGCGGCGCATGGAACAAATCGCCTGCTATCAAAAAGCAAATCGACCTGTCGTTCCTCTGCTGTTTCCAACAATCTGTCAAATGCATCGGTTATCTCCTCTGCACGTTCTTTGCTCCAGTCTTTATCTTTATCGGGAACCGCGCCCAAATGGACGTCCGCTATATGAATAAATTTCATTTCCAAATCCCTCGTTTCTATCTTGCTCGTTTTTCATAAAGATTGTTTGTCGGTATTATCCAATCCTGTTTCTGATTATACTCTACATATGCAGCGAGTGCAAATAAAAAGAAATGTGAATCTTCTGCCTGCATTGACCGTCTGCTTTTTTTCTATTGTATACTTAAGCAAAATATTTTAACTTCATTTAAGTTTAAAGTGGTATTCTGTTCATACAAAATTCTGAATAACAGGAGGTTATTATGCGTCTATTACTTGCTGAAGATGAAAAAGAGTTATCGGCAGCCCTGACTGCTATTTTTAAACATAATAATTACTCGGTGGACGCTGTATATAATGGCATAGACGCCCTGGAATATTTACAGACAAATCTATATGACGCCGCCATTTTGGATATTATGATGCCAAAAATGGACGGACGCATGGTTCTGAAAAAAATCCGGGAACAGGGAAACAGCGTCCCAATCATTATGCTGACTGCTGTTTCCGGCGTGGACGACAAAGTTGCAGGTTTAGATATGGGAGCTGATGATTACCTGACAAAGCCATTTTCCACAAAGGAACTGCTTGCCAGAGTCCGCGCTATCACAAGACGAAAAGAAGATTTGACAAATTCCAATCTTACATTTGCAGATTTGACTTTGAACCGCGCTACCTATGAATTATCGTGCGGAGAAGAACATATCCGGTTATCCAACAAAGATTTTCAGATGATGGAAATGCTGCTGGTTACTCCCGGACAAATTATTTCTACGGAACAGTTCATGGATAAAATCTGGGGATACGACAGCAGCGCCGAATTGAATGTCGTATGGGTTTACATTTCCAATCTTCGCAAAAAACTGGGGAGTCTGCATTCGGATGTAACAATAAAAAAGCAACACGCAATCTTGGTTATTCTGTGGAGGTAAAACATGCTTAAAAAGTTAAAACGAAAATTTGTCTATGTTTCCATGATAGCTGTTTTTTTTTGTTTTGCTTGCTATTATGGGAACCATTAATATCCTGAACTATAGAAGTACGAAGCAAAGCGCCGACCAGCTTTTAAATATTCTGGAAGATAATCAGGGTTCTTTTTTCCACCGTCGCATGCAGATGAATTAAACCCTGCCGCCCCGGATAATGTACCCGATAAAAAGCCGGACAAGCTCGAAAATGACAACCATCCGAAAGATGCACTTTCCCCGGAAGCACCATTTAACACAAGATATTTTACTGTCACACTGACGCTTTCAGATGGAACCATGACAGTTTCGGATACAAATGTCAGCTATATCGCCGCCATATCGACGGAAATTGCAGAAGAATATGCGTCTGCGCTTTATAAAAAAGGAAAAACGGAAGGCTATCAGGGAAATTACCGCTACCGCCAAACCACGCTTTCCGAAAATTCGATTATGTACATTTTTTTCTTGACTGCGAACGGGATTTGCATTCATTCCACAGCTTTCTCTATGCCAGTATTTTTATCAGTCTGATAGGGACTTTTGTTTATTTTTGTTCTGCTGATTCTTTTTTCCAGAATCGCAGTCCGCCCGATTGCAGAAAGCTATGAAAAACAAAAACGCTTTATTACCGATGCAAGCCATGAAATCAAAACGCCGCTTACAATTATTGATGCAAATACGGACGTCATTGAAATGGAAACCGGCGCCAGCGCATGGACAACCAGCACCAAAAAGCAGATTGAACGTCTGACCTTTCTGACCGAAAAGCTGGTGCTTCTATCCAAAATGGACGAGGAACAGCCGCGGATGGATATGATAACGACAAATATTTCCGAAATCCTAACCGATGTCGCAGCTTCCTTTGAAGGCGTCTGCACAGCCAGAGGCAAGGCAATGACTGTCTTTATCGAACCGGCTGTCATGCTCAGAGCAAACGCCGACGCTTTAAAGCAGGCATTTACCCTGCTGATTGACAATGCAGTCAAATATTCAAACTCCAACGGAAACATCCGGATTTCCTGCAAGCGAAAAAGGGACACACGGCGAAGCTGATATTTGAAAATTCGGTTGAACACATCGAGCCGGGACGCCACAATGAACTCTTTGAACGCTTTTACCGCCCGGACGCATCCAGAAATACAGAATCCGGCGGTTTTGGCATTGGACTATCTACCGTCAAAGCAATCACCGAAGCACACAAAGGAAAAATTACAGCCGAAAGCGAAGATGCTCATTCTATCCGGTTTACGCTCACCCTGCCCCTCTGACAAACCATGCAAAATTATTAAAACCTTTAACTTGATTTAAGGTTCCCTTGCTAGAATAAATCAAAACAAAACAGCAAAGGAGCCTTTTTTATGCATGCACAAACTGTCTTTAAACGATATGAAATGAAATTTTTTCTTACAACTTCGCAAATGGAATTACTGAAACAAGAACTGCAGCCATATATGGAAGCCGACGCATGGGGAAAGTCTACGATTATGAACATTTATTTTGATACCCCAAACGACTTGCTCATCCGCCATTCTCTCGAAAAACCTGCCTATAAGGAAAAACTCCGGCTGCGAAGCTATACGGTTCCCCATTCGGATACGACGGTATTTCTTGAAATCAAGAAAAAATACAACGGTGTTGTTTACAAAAGAAGAATCGGCGCATCCTACCTTGAAATCATGAACTATCTGGAACATGGTGCTTCTTTTTTTTTAGAAACGCAGATTATGCATGAAATCGACTATTTCCGACAGTTTTATCAGGGACTTGCTCCGCATGTCTTTTTATCCTACGACAGGGAAGCCTATTTTGGAAAAACAGACGCTTCCTTTCGCATTACCTTTGACCGAAATATCTTATGGCGAAACGACCATTTGCTGTTAGAAGATGGCAACTATGGCAATCCGCTTCTGCCAGAAGATTTGGTTATTCTAGAAATCAAAACAACCGGCGGCATGCCCTTGTGGCTTTCCCATTTTCTTCGGAATGAACAATTACAAAAAGGCTCCTTTTCAAAATATGGAAGTGTTTACCTGCAAATGCAGGCAGAAAAAAATTTCAAATATGGAGGTACTTATATCATGACGTTTTCTATTTTTAATTCTATTTTCAGCAGTACATCCGCTGTGCTTTCCGTCGCAGATTTTTTAATCTGCCTCACTGTTTCTTTTATGTATCGGACTGTTTCTGGCAGGTGTTTCCTGCTACAAAAAAAGCAAATATACGCAAAGCTTTTTTCTTACAATGGTGATACTGCCTGCGATTGTCTGTGTTGTTATCATGATGGTAAATGGCAATATCGGAACCGGCGTCGCTGTAGCAGGTGCATTTAGTCTGGTCCGTTTCCGCTCGATTCCGGGTACTGCAAAAGAAATCGGCGCCATTTTTTCTTGCCATGGGTGCAGGGCTGATGACAGGCATGGGTTACCTTGTTTATGCCACGCTTTTTTTTTGCACTGATTATGGGACTTGTAACGCTCCTGCTTAATGTTTTTGGAGTTGGTTCCCATAGCAAATCGGAAGGTTTGACTTTGCGAATTACAATACCGGAAGATTTGAATTATTCCAATGCATTTCAGGATTTATTTGATATTTACACGACAAAAGCAATGCTCACCGCTGTTAAAACAACAAATATGGGAAGTATGTTCCGCCTGACCTACACCGTTTCGATGAAAAAGCAGGCAGACCAGAAAGAATTTCTGGACGCTTTACGATGCCGAAATGGCAATCTGGAAATCAGTCTGGCAAATGAAGCAACAATTGCAACCGAATTATAACCGGAAAAATCCATTATCCCCGGAGGTGTCCAAATATGAAATTAACAAACAATAAAATTTTCCCTTATATCCTGACCGGCGTACTAGCGCTCACGCTTTTTACAGGCTGTTCTTCCTCTGACAGCAAGGAAGCAGGCACTTCTCAAAATGCAAAATACTTCCGCAAATGCTGCAGCAATAAATTTTACAGCATCTGAAATGTTTACAGACAGAGATATGGATGCATCCTACGACGAATCTTCCGCTGTCACCATTACTTTTTACAGAAACCGCCGCCGCATGTTCCAATAATACCGTAAATATTTCTGATTCAACCATAACCATATCAGAAGCCGGAACTTATATTCTGGAAGGTTCTTCTGAAAATATGCAAGTCCGGATTGATGCAGCGGAAAATGATAAAATCCAGCTTGTGCTTAACGATTTAACGCTTAGCTGTGAAACCAGTGCGCCCATCTATGTAAAAAATGCGGATAAGGTATTTGTTACATTGGCACCGGATACGAATAATACGCTTTCTACGACAAATGAATACATCCAGACAGACGACAACACCGTTGATGCGGTTCTTTTTTTTCCAAAGCCGATTTGACTTTGAATGGTTCCGGCAGTCTGACAATTTCCTCTCCGTATGGACATGGGATTGTTTCAAAAGATGACCTGGCAGTTACAGGCGGAACTTATTCTATGACCTGCGCCAAACATGGACTTTCCGGCAAAGACAGTGTGCGCATTCTGGACGGAACCTTTTACCTGACAACAAACAAAGGATGGGCTTCATGCCTCCAATGACGATGATGATACGCTTGGGTATATTTATATTGCCGGTGGGACATTTACTATCAGCTCTGACGACGATGGGATTCATGCAGACTCCACCCTTTATATAGAAGGCGGCGACCTTGATATTGTAAAAAGCTATGAAGGACTGGAAGGTCAGACGATTACCATTCTGGATGGCAATATTTCAATTGTGTCTTCCGACGATGGTATCAACGCATCCAGCGGTTCCTCCACCTCAGACAATAACCAAATGCCGGACAGTGCTCAGAATGGTAATGCTCCTGACAACGAAAACGTACCAGACAGTGATGCTTCCGACAACAGACAAATACCGGAGAATGCTCCGACCGAAAACACTCCTGACAATGAAAATATGCCGGACAGTGACGCTTCCGGCAACGGACAAATACCAGACAATGCTCCAGGCAGCGAAAATATGCCGGGTAGCGATACTCCAGGCAGCAAGCAAATGCCGGAGAAATGCTTCTACCGAAAATGCTCCAGACAGCGAGAATATACCAGACAATGCTCCAGACAACAATAACAGCGAAATTTTTTTAAATAATACAGGAAACTTTGATATGGATGCCGATGAATCCTGTACGCTTACCATCTCCGGCGGCACTCTGACAATTGATGCAGATGGAGACGGAATCGACACAAACGGTTACTTTTTACATGACGGGCGGAACCGTATTTATTGCCGGTCCCGAAAATAATGGCAACAGTGCTTTGGATTATGGCATTTCCGCAGTTATTTCCGGCGGATATTTTCTGGCATCCGGTTTTTCCGGCATGGCACAAAATTTCAGCTCTGCTTCTACACAATGTGCATGCATAGTAACTCTGCAAACTCCGGCAGACAGTTCTGCTTCCACCATCAAGCTAACAGACAGCAATGGGACTACACTGCTTACGCACACAACTGCAAAATCGTATAACTCTGTCATTTTCAGCTGCCCGGAACTTACAGTTGGCGACACCTGCACTTTATATATCGGCGAGACAACCCAGGACATAACCATAACCGACATTATTACCTCATATCATTAGACGGGTAATTTCTCAATTACCGGACATACTATAAACAAATAACGTTGTCAGGTAAAAGGAAAAAAATGGAACGCGCCTATCTGTGTATTGATTTAAAATCTTTTTTATGCCTCCGTAGAATGTGTCGAACGGGGACTTGACGCCATGACGACAAATCTGGTTGTTGCCGACTCTGAACGAACAGACAAAACCATTTGTCTGGCAATCACGCCCCCGATGAAAGCGCTTGGCATCCGAAACCGATGCCGGTTATTTGAAATACCGGATAACATTCCCTATATTACAGCACCGCCAAGAATGCAGTTATATATTAATTATGCCGCCAGTATCTACAGTATTTATCTGAAATACATTTCCAAAGATGATATTCATGTTTACTCTATCGACGAAGCCTTCATGGATGTAACGCAGTATCTGCAGATGTATCAGATGTCCCCAAAAGAACTGGGACAGACAATAATCGAAGACATTTATAAAACAATTGGAATCCGGGCAGCTTGCGGAATTGGAACAAATCTCTATCTTGCCAAGGTAGCGTTGGACATTACTGCAAAACATGCACCCGATTTTATTGGCGAACTGAATGAAAAAAGTTACTGCAGCCGTTTATGGAATCATCAGCCTCTGACCGACTTCTGGCGGATTGGTCCAGGCATTGCAAAACGACTCGCTGCATATGGGATTTATACAATGGGTGAAATCGCAAAAACCGACGAAGAATTTCTATATGCTCTCTTTTGGCAAAGACGCCGAGCTTTTAATTGACCACGCATGGGGAAAAAGAACCTGTCACAATTGCGGATATTAAAGCATATAAGCCTGCTTCAAATTGTCTTTCCAGCAGTCAGGTTCTGACGCGCGACTACAATGTTACGGAAGGCGAATTGATTGTCCGGGAAATGACAGACCTGCTCTGTCTGGATTTAATGACCGACAAACAACTGGTTACTTCTTCGGTAACGCTTCACATCGGTTACGCGTATCATCTGCAGCAACCGCCTGCCCATGGGACGGTCCGCCTGCCTGCCGATACAAATTCAGACAAAATCATAATTCCCGCTGTAACAGCGCTATACAACAAAATTGTAGATTTACATGCACCGCTCCGCCGCATTCAAATTACCTGTAATCAGGTCATTCCAGAGGAAGCCCATCAATACAATTTCTTCCAAATGCCGGATGCTTTTGAAAAACAGAAAATCATTCAAAAGACAATCCTTGATATTAAAAAACGCTTTGGAAAAAACGCCATTTTAAAAAGGAATGAATCTGGAAGACGCAGGCACGACCAGACAACGAAATAATCAGATAGGGGGACATAGAAGCGGATGAAGCAGTCACGAACACCCATGCCGATAGAAAATCGTGCAAAACAATTTATGCCATTTGCAGCCCTCAAGGGGCTGCCGGAAGCTCTTGCCGCCAAAGAAAAAATCGTTGTTCCAAAAATTCTCCGGACAGAAGAAATGGCGCAAGAGCTGGACCGGCAGGCCGCAGAAATAAAAAAGGGTATTATACTTTCTGTCATTTATTATCACAATGATGAATACATCAAACTTACCGGAATGGTCGCACAATTTGACAAGACCGCCCGGATACTCCAGGTTGTCGACACAAAAATACCATTTGACGATATCCTGAAAATCGAATTTTAAACCGCTACTCCCCCCTTTTCATGCAGATATTTTTCCTTTGTCGCCATTCCCCCGTATATGACGTTCTGCCTTATTGATATCAAGCACAACCCGGATTCTTGCCGCAAGCAGAGGATTGATTTTCACGAGCCGCTCCGTAACGTCTTTATGTACCGTACTTTTTACTGACTCCAAATTTCTTTGCAGTCTGCCTTACCGTAGCGCCGCTTTCCACGATATATTGTCCGATTTCTTCCGCTCTCTCCTCGATATAATAATCTCAACTGTAAACCCCTTAAAGCTTGTTTTTACAATGTATGCATGGGGGGTTTTGATGTATGTCTATATCGCTTTCAAATAATTTTCTATTGCCTGTTATCGTCTGCATCCATGCATTTTAATGCGATGCCCAGAATATTTTTACGCAGAACTGTAAATCGCCCAATGTTATTTCCGTTCCTTTCGTTACGCCCTCTATAATATCCTGTACATTTTCCGCACAACCCGGCATCTGCATATCGTTTCCTGCCTGAATGCAAAGCAGGCTGGAAGAATGCGGGTGTACGTCAGATACAGGTCCCAAAAATGACGTATCCTGCGACGTATACCAGTCGGTCATAATAAGACCGTCAAATTCCCATTCATTTCTGGCAACTGACAAAAGCCCTGCATGGTTTGCAGTATGCGTACCATTTAACAGATTGTACGACGTCATCATTGCATATGGTTTTGACTCCCGAATCGCAATTTCAAATCCCTTCAGATAAATCTCACGCAAAGCACGCTTTCTTTAACATGGGAATTGGAAAACAACCGGTTGTCCTCCTGATTATTTGCAGCAAAATGCTTAATCGTCGTTCCATGACCGCCATGCATCTGAACGCCTTTCGTACACGCCGCTGCACATTTTCCGGAAAGCACCGGGTCTTCTGAATAATATTCAAAATTTCTTCCGCACAAAGGATTCCGATGAATATTCATTCCAGGTGCAAGCCAAAGGTGGACATGAAATTCCTGCATCTCGGCTCCAACCAGACTTCCCATTTTTTGAATCAAATCCATATCCCACGACTGTGCAAAAGCGTATTTGCAATCGGTATCGCTGTGCAATACTGATAGTAATCGACTGCGTCATCCGGAATATCGTCCTGAAATGGCTGTGCATTTAACCCAAAGATTTCTCCGCCCCTTAGCAGCTTTCCATCTGCGGTTGTCTTAAAAATGCGGCTGCAGCCGGAGTCCCGCCGGTCCGTCTGCCAAAACAAGCGGAAATATTCCTCTGCTTTCCATCAGGCTTCCTTCCGTTTCACCCGCCGCGCCGGGAACGGATGTCGATGCGGAACCAACAACATTGCCGACTTCTCCATTTAACCGTTCTGTACCAACACAAAGCAGCGCCATTTCTTCTATGCTCAATTGCGCGACCAGTTCCGAAAGCGAAGCCCTGCCCTCTTTACTGCCTGTAACGTAAGTTTCTCTGCCCTCTTATCTTCCAGGATTGGATGCACTTCCGGATAGCGGATTTGTTCCGTCACAAAATCCAAAGCATATAGATTTATCTTTTTCTGCACCGTCAAATTCCGGTACTTCGGTATTATCAAACAATTTCTGCTTCCGGCTGTCAAATGCACTCTCTCTGCGTCAGCTCCTCAAATTCTTCATTTTCACAAAGCACATCGCCTGTCTGAACCGTAATCACAGCGGCATCCAGATGCAAAACTGCGGCAACCGTTGTATCTCTGGAACTTTCACCTACACGAACCAGATAGTCGCCCGGCTCTAATATCCATGCGTGCTTTTCGACACTGTAGGACGCCATTGAAGCAGTCGGAAATACCAGCTCTATTGTTTCTGCTTCTCCCGGCTGCAGCATTTTTTGTCTTTGCAAAATACCTTCAGTTCCTGATATGGTTTTTCCAACGTCCCCCTGCGGCGCGGATATATAAACCTGCACAACATCTTTTCCGGCAAATTCTCCCTTATTTTCCACTTCCACTTCGATTCGGACTTCATTTGCATCTGCATTTACTTTTTTGTATGACAGGTAAAACAGGTATAACTTTTTCCATATCCAAAACAATAAAGCGGCGTCACATCAAACGTATCAAAATAGCGGTAACCTACATAAATGCCCTCTTTGTAATATTCATCATCTACATTTCCATTGTTATGACTGAATTCTGGAGCAGACGGATAATCTTCATACCGTTCTGCCCATGTATCGGAAAGCCTTCCGGACGGAATGGTCTTTCCTGCCAGTACATCCGCAACAATCCGTCCTCCCATATTTCCGGTCTGCCCAATGATAAGAATGCTGTTAATGCCCTCTATGCTTTTTTATAACTTTCATATCAATGACGCCGCCGACATTTAACAGTAAAATAAATTTTTTCATATTTTTTTCGCAAGCGAACGGATTGCCTGTTCTTCTCCTTCGGTAAGGAAATAGTCGCCCGGTTCTGCACTTCTGTCCTTTCCTTCCCCGGAATTTCTGGAAAGTACATAAATCGCCGCGTCCGCATCCCATGCCTTTTCTTCAATCTCTGGAATATCCGGATCCTGATACTGATATTCCAGCATTACCCATGTTTCCGCTGTATTTTCTTCCTTTGCCTTTTTCCGAATCCATTTCATGTAGCTTTGTTTCGCATCTGTAATCTTTTTTGTCATATGCGTCAAGCCAGTCTTTCGTCACGATTTCTGCACCGGCTTCTTCCAGTCCCTGCTCAATATGAATCGTCTCTCTGGTATTGACATCACCGGAACCGGTTCCGCCTTTTTATTGTATGGCGTGCGCCATTTCCATATAACGCAAGCTTCCTGCCGCTAATGCCTTTCAATGGAAGTGTTCCGTCATTTTCCAGAAGAACCATACACTCGCCCGCCAGTTCCCGGACCAATCTCTGGTTCTCACGTTCCAACGCTGTTACGTCGCTTGTTATTTTTGCCATAAAATTTTCCCCATATGTATTCTCCTTCTTATATATCTTCTTATCAGGTAATTGCGAAACACGCGAAAAAACAACGCATTTCGCAGTCACCGAATAAATTTTATAGATAATGCGATTTTATTATAACATCCCTGCTATACTTTTTGGATATTTTATTTGTCTTCGGGCATTTTTCTGGTCTTTTTTCGATATTCTATTTGTCATCCAGCATTTCCTGGTCTTTTTTCCATTTCCTTCATCATTCCATAAAAAAGCCAGTTCTTCCGCATATTCTTCCATATAATCCCTGAAAACTCAGTGCGGCAGCCTTGCTCTTTTTATCCTGCTCCCTGCATCTGATTTTTTCGTTAAGTCTTTCTCCTGCTTATTTTTTTGTTTTTTCTATTATAAAGCATCTTTATAAACCTTTCATAACCAAATCATTTGCTAAAAGTATTTCCTATTTTACCTGGCTTATGCACATTTTTCATGACGAACATTCTATAAAAAAATGTGCTTGAACACATTCATTTTATTACTTCAATTAGGTGCTTGCGAAACTATGAATCCTTCATAATAGTTGTGCAGAATGCATGATGCCATAAGCAGGTATATGAGGTCATGGGTACTTGGGACACCGTACTTTGGTGTCTTATGTACCACTGCAGACCGAATTAATTAAACGTCCTGCGTTGGCATTATCTTGCATTTGCACAACCAATATAAAAATTTCTCCGTTTCTGCAATCATCTATTTTGTACTTCAATCAAATAAATGGGGGGGCATGAGCCCCAGCATATAACTCACTGAGGCTCATCATCTTCTAAAGGAGAGGTCATGGAGGATTCCAAAAAAGTTTGGGGGTTATGGGGTACATTACATCGTAATATAGGGATTATACGAATTGCATTGGGGAATCCTCCATCTTATCTATCTCTAAATGTTATAATCTTCATGCTTACTGCCTATTAAAATAAGCACTTGCTTTTATCAATCTGTATCTCTATCTCGTATGAGGTGATATAATAGTTAAATAATTTTGAACATTGTATTACTTAAACAAAAGTTTTACCGAAGTATGGTATTTCAAAATATGAATATTTGCATTTTTTGACGCCATTTAATCTGATTACAGCTCAAACTTGGGATGGTCTTTCATTTTTAAAAAAAGATTACCACAGTTTTTCAAAACTAAACTAAAATTCTTAGTGCCTCGCTTTTTATTTTATTAGCATTTAATTGATTTTTTCAAAAGAAAACTGCCTGTCGCACCTCCTGGTCCCCTCCCTTCATCACCAGACGCCACACAATAGCATACAGGATTCCAAATTTGTCAAGAATGATTTTAAAAACCCAAGATTTAAAGCTGTCTCCACCTATTTTTTCATCTTTCTGGAAATCACACCGAAACTTGTCAGAAGCCTGGTGCTTCTTCCTGAACCGCTCTGAATATTACATGTCATTCTGCTCCATTTTTCTCTGTTAATTGATAAAGTCTATTCCTCTCGTTATGCAGCCTGCTCCTCAAAATTTTTCAAAAACAACCAAATCATTTCTGTGGATCAAATAATTAAACGAAACGCCTCAAGTTATCGTTGGCTAAACTGTATGATCCTTCAAATACTGATACAGCGTTCTTTTCACCTCTGTCAAGTCCGATATTTTAATCAGGCGGTGATAGATACCAGCAATTTTCCGTATTCAGAATCTCCTGGTAAATTTCAATATTGTATCCGTATCATCAGCAATCTCTAAACCAATATTCCGTCAAACCCGGCGTCTTCCTTATCATCCAGATATTCCAAACAGTTTCAATCAGCAGTACGCATTCTCACTCCTGGGCTGCTGGCTCCGGTC
>VOFJ01001786.1_pt1 | contig 59351 bp, 55 predicted proteins | sample 5384081 | NCBI WGS metagenome assembly VOFJ01 (sample SAMN12384729, study PRJNA508395) | human gut metagenome | isolation source: healthy gut I | host: Homo sapiens | reverse complement strand
TTTGTTTTTCTTCCAGTGCCGCACGCGCACAGGAGCATCTCGAAAGCGCTGCGGCATCAATGATTTCTCTCAAATCTGGCACACCTCCGACAGGGGAATGAAAATGGCCAGGCGGCGTGACTCCCGGGTGGGGAAGCGATGCAGAAATGTCCCCCTGCTCAATCGAGGAACATAGAATCCACGAATACGTCCACACGCGCAACGGGCACGCCGGTGGCCTGATTGACCTTATAGCTGACCTCGTTGATGATGCTGTGGGCGAGCGCGGAAATGTTCACGCCGTGATCGACTGCGATGTGCAGCTCGAGCGAGATGCTCCGTCGTCGGCGAACGTGGCGTTGACGCCCTTGGACATGGATTCTCTGCGCAGAAGCTGGAACAGGACCGCTGTCCTTGCTGCGGCCGACCATGCCCTTCACGCCGAAGCAACTGGTCGCGGCGTCGCCTGCAAGGTTTGTGAATACTTCGTTGGTGATGCTGATGGTGCCATTCGATTGTTCGATTTTGACCATGTAGACAGCCCCTTTCTTAACAGCAGTGATATATTATATAACAATAGGTGAGAAATCACAAGCGAAAAAACAGCGAAAAAAGCAGGTGTTTTCCGTGAAAATGCCGGTTTTTCCTCGGAAAATTGCATCTTTTCAATAATAACGTTTCAAAAAATGAAATATGAATTAAAAAACTATTATTTACGTTTTTTTGCAACTGTGTTATCATATTGACGCGAATGGGTTGATAGGTACCCATTGCACAAATATAGGCTAACGCATAAGAGAAATAGGAGATGAAGTTTATGGCAAGAAAGCTCGTTACGATGGACGGCAACAATGCTGCCGCCCACGTGTCCTACGCCTTTACGGAAGTGGCTGCCATTTACCCGATCACCCCGTCGAGCCCGATGGCCGACCTGGTCGATCAGTGGTCCGCCGCCGGCCGTAAGAACATCTTCGGCACGAAGGTCCGTGTGCAGGAAATGCAGGCAGAGTCCGGCGCAGCCGGCGCTGTCCACATCTTCGGCACCCGCGTCAAGGTTGCCGAGATGCAGTCTGAGTTCACGGCTCCCTCGGCGCAGGCGCTCTGACGACGACGTATACGGCGTCTCAGGGTCTGCTGCTCATGATCCCGAATATGTACAAGATCGCGGCGGAGCAGCTGCCCTGCGTGTTCCACGTCTCGGCTCGTACCGTCTCGACCCATGCGCTGAACATTTTCGGTGATCAGTCCGACGTTATGGCCTGCCGTCAGACCGGCTTCGCCATGCTCTGCGAGACCAACCCGCAGGAAGTCATGGATCTGTCCCCCGTCGCACATCTGGCCGCGATCGAGGGCAGGGTTCCGTTCCTGAACTTCTTTGACGGCTTCCGTACCTCGCACGAGATCCAGAAGATCGCCGTCTGGGATTATGATGATCTGGCTGATATGGTGGACATGGATGCGGTCAATGCCTTCCGTCAGCGCGGTCTGAACCCGCAGCATCCGCAGATGCGCGGCAGCCATGAAAACGGCGACATCTTCTTCCAGAACCGTGAGGCGTCCAACAAGTACTACGACGCCGTGCCGGAGCTGGTCGAGGAGTACATGGCGAAGATCAATGCCAAGATCGGCACCAACTACCAGCTGTTCAACTACTACGGCGCCCCGGATGCTGACCGTGTCATCATCTCCATGGGCTCCATCTGCGACGTGGCTGAGGAGGTCATCGACTACCTCAACGCCCACGGCGAGAAGGTCGGCCTCGTGAAGGTCCGCCTGTACCGTCCGTTCCGTGCCGACAAGCTCATCGCGGCCATCCCGGCGACCTGCAAGAAGATCGCCGTGCTCGACCGCACGAAGGAGCCCGGCGCACAGGGCGAGCCCCTGTACCTCGACGTTGTCACCGCGCTGGCCAACGCCGGCCGCAATGACATCGTCGTCACCGGCGGCCGCTACGGCCTCGGCTCCAAGGACACCCCGCCGGCCTCCGTGTTCGCGGTCTACGAGGAACTCAAGAGCGAGAACCCGAAGCGTCAGTTCACCATCGGCATCGTTGACGACGTGACCAACCTCTCCCTGCCGGAGCATGACGCGCCCGACACCTCCGCCGAGGGCACCATCGCCTGCAAGTTCTGGGGTCTCGGCGGTGACGGCACCGTCGGCGCCAACAAGAACTCCATCAAGATCATCGGCGACCATACCGATAAGTTCGTGCAGGCCTACTTCCAGTACGACTCCAAGAAGACCGGCGGCGTGACCATCAGCCACCTGCGCTTCGGCGATCACGAGATCAAGAGCCCGTACTATATCAATAAGGCCGACTTCGTCGCCTGCCACAACCCGAGCTACATCACCAAGGGCTTCAAGATGGTTCAGGACGTCAAGCCCGGCGGCGTGTTCATGATTAACTGCGAGTGGACACCCGAGGAGCTCAGCCACCATCTGGACGCCTCCGCCAAGCGCTACATTGCCAAGAACAACATCCAGCTCTACACGATCAACGCCATTGACCTGGCCATCCAGATCGGTATGGGCAAGCGCAACAACACCATCCTGCAGTCCGCATTCTTCTCCCTGGCCAAGGTCATGCCCGAGGAGGAGGCCATCCCCTACATGAAGGAGAAGGCCAAGGCATCCTACCTGAAGAAGGGCCAGGACGTGGTGGATATGAACTACAAGGCCATCGACCTGGGCGCCACCGCCTATAAGAAGATCGACGTGCCCGCCGACTGGGCCAACGCCGTGGACGAAGCGCCCGCCAAGGAGCTGACCGGCCGTCCGGCCACCGTCAAGATGGTGCGCGACATTCTTACCCCGGTCGACAAGATGGACGGCGACAGCCTGCCTGTCTCCGCGTTCGTCGACCATGCCGACGGCACGTTCGAGCTCGGCGCCTCCGCGTATGAGAAGCGCGGTGTGGCCGTCTCCGTGCCCGAGTGGGACAGCGCCAAGTGCATCCAGTGCAACCAGTGCGCCTATGTCTGCCCGCATGCGACCATCCGTCCGTTCGCGCTCACTGCCGACGAGCTGGCCGCCGCGCCCGCTCAGACCAAGGCGGTCGACTTCAAGGTCGGCGCCGGCAAGGGCGTTTACAAGTTCTCCATGGCCATCTCTCCGCTCGACTGCATGGGCTGCGGCGTCTGCACGCACGTTTGCCCGGTCGGCGCGCTGACGATGCAGCCGCTGGAGGGCCAGGAAGTGCAGCAGCCCGTGTTCGACTACATGGTCTCCGCTGTTGCCGAGAAGAAGGAGCTTCAGGACTTCACCGTCAAGGGAAGCCAGTTCCGGCAGCCCATGCTCGAGTTCTCCGGCTCCTGCGCCGGCTGCGCCGAGACGAGCTATGCCCGCCTGATCACGCAGCTGTTCGGCGATCACATGATGATCTCCAACGCGACCGGCTGCTCGTCCATCTGGGGCGGCCCGGCTGCTACCAGCCCGTACACCGTCAATAAGGAAGGCAAGGGTCCCGCCTGGGCCAACTCCCTGTTCGAGGATAACGCGGAGCACGGCCTCGGCATGTACCTCGGCCAGAAGAAGATCCGCGACGACCTCGCAGAGGACATCCGCTACATCGCCGAAAACGGCAAGGATCCCGACAAGGTCGCGGCTGCCAAGAAGTACCTCGAGACCTACAACGACGGCGAGGCCAACCAGACCGCCACGGCGGAGTTCCTCGCTGTGATGGAGGCCAAGCCCGCCTGTGACTGCGAGCGCTACCAGCGCATCATGGCCGGCAAGGACTTCCTCAACAAGAAGAGCTGCTGGATCTTCGGCGGCGACGGCTGGGCCTACGACATCGGCTTCGGCGGCCTGGACCATGTCCTGGCGCAGGACGAGGACGTGAACGTGTTCGTCTTCAACACCGAGGTCTACTCCAACACCGGCGGACAGGCGTCCAAGGCCTCCAACATCGGCCAGGTCGCGCAGTTCGCGGCTGCCGGTAAGGAGCTCAAGAGCAAGAGCCTTGCCGAGATCGCCATGAGCTACGGCTACATCTACGTGGCGCAGGTCGCCATGGGTGCAAACCCGGCGCAGACCATCAAGGCCATCAGGGAAGCGGAAGCTTACCCCGGCCCGTCCCTGATCATCGGCTACGCTCCCTGCGAGATGCACAGCATCAAGAAGGGCGGCATGACCAACTGCCAGGGCGAGATGAAGCGCGCGGTCGACTGCGGCTACTGGAATCTGTTCCGCTACGATCCGTCTGCCGAGAAGCCCTTCGCGCTCGACAGCAAGGAGCCGGCCGACGGCTACCGTGACTTCCTCATGAACGAGGCGCGTTACGCCCGCCTGACCAACGAGTTCCCGGATCGTGCCGAGGAGCTGTTTGCCAAGTCCGAGGCCAACGCAAAGAAGCGCTACGAGCACCTGCTCAAGCTCAAGAAGCTCTACGACGAGGCATAATTTTTCCTACCCACGCAGGCGGGGCTGATTTCAGCCCCGCCTTTTTGCGCTTTTTGCACAAACAGGCACGCTCCTTTTTGAGGCCCCTGCCCAGGATGCCGCCTGACGGAACGTGTTGAAAACCGACGGGGTATGGCGTATACTAAACATCAGATCATTCACGAAAGGGGAGACCGCCATTTGAATACGGACACCTATCAGAGCGCGCTCGAATCGACAAAAGACAGCATCGAGGACGTGAACAAAGCCATCGGCTTCAGCCTCGGCAGTCTCACACTGGAAAAACTCATCACCTCCGCCATCACGCTCGTGATCTGCATTGTCTGCATCTGGATCATCATGCGCATTGCGCGGCGCATATCGTCGCACTCGCGCCTGTCCGAGAGCCTGAGCAGGTTCATTCTCAAGGTGCTCAAGATCACGCTGGAATTCATGGCGATCCTCATCGTGGCCGACAGCCTCGGCTTTAATGTCACAGCACTGCTGGCTGTGTTCAGCCTGCTCGGTCTGGCTCTGTCGCTCTCGGTGCAAAACTGCCTCTCGAATGCCATGAGCGGTATCATCATCCTGCTCACACGGCCGTTTGAGGACGGCGATTTCATCGAGGCCGGCAATGTCAGCGGCACGGTGCGCGACATCGGCCTGATCTACACGCAGCTGTGCACGATCGACAATAAGGACATCTATGTGCCGAACAGTGACCTGTCGGCGTCCAAGATCGTCAACTACAACCGTGAGCCGCAGCGGCGCGTGGATCTCACCTTCGGCGCGGACTATACCTGCCGTCCGGAGCAGGTGAAGGCGGCGCTGCACAATGCCGTCTCGCTCGTGCCCGGCATCCTGCCGGAGCCGGAGCCGTTCGTGCGCGTGTCGGGGTACGGCGAGAGCAATATCGACTACGTCGTGCGGGTCTGGTGCAAGACGGCCGATTACTGGACGGTGTACTACGACCTCATGGAGGCCGTCGGCGCGGCGTTTGATGCCCACGGTGTGTCCATGTCCTACCCGCAGATGAACGTGCACGTGCTCGACACACCGGAAAGTGCAAAAAAAGATTGACTTTCCCATATTTTCAGGTATAATAATATGGCCTGTGTGCCGACACAGGTGATCCTTGCTCTCATTTGAGATGAGGGCCATCAGACCAGAAGGAGGTGCAACTGAAATGGCAAAAACCACCGAAAAGTACGAACTGATGTACATCATCAACCCCAACCTGTCGGAGGAAGAGACTGCAGCAGTCGTCGAGAAGTTCAAGGCGCTTGTCGAGCAGAACGGCACGCTGGAGGAGATGGAGGAGATGGGTAAGCGCAAGCTCGCTTACGAGATCAACTACATTTCCGAGGGCTACTACGTGCTCGTCAAGTTCACCAGCGGCCCGGATTTCCCGGCTGAGCTGGATCGTGTGCTGGGCATCACGGACGGTATTCTCCGCTCCCTGATCACCCGTCGCCCGGAATAAGGAGGCGCGGCAATGCTGAATCACATTGTGCTCATGGGCCGTCTGACCCGTGACCCCGAGCTTCGTTATACCCAGTCCCAGATCCCCGTGGCGTCGTTTTCGCTTGCGGTCGACCGTGATTTCGGCGGTCGTGACGGCGGCGAGCGGCAGACGGACTTCATCGACATTGTCGCGTGGAGAAGCACGGCGGAGTTCGTCTCCAAGTACTTCACCAAGGGCAGCATGGCCGTTGTGAGCGGCCGCCTGCAGATCCGCGACTGGACCGACCGTGAGGGCGGCAAGCGCCGCAGCGCGGAGGTCGTGGCGGACAATGTCTACTTTGGCGAGAGCAAGCGCCGCGACGGCGGCGACACGTCTCGCCCGGCAGCGCCGAGCGCATCGGCACCGGCTCACCGCGGAAGCTATGGCGGATATGACAATGTCCCCCAGGGCGGCAGCGCGTTTTCCGAGCTGGACGACGATGACGGCGACCTGCCGTTCTGATTCTGATAAAGGAGGATTACAGTCTTGGCTTTTGACAGAGATAAGAGCAAGAACCGCAAACGCAGAAAAGTTTGCCAGTTCTGTGTTGACAAGTGCACTTATATCGACTACAAAGACACCGCGAAGCTTCGCCGCTTCCTGTCCGAGCGCAGCAAGATCCTGCCGCGCCGCACGACCGGTACCTGCGCGATGCACCAGCGCGAGCTCACCGAGGCCATCAAGAGAGCGCGTCAGATCGCCCTCCTGCCGTACGTGACCGACTGAGTTTTTGTTCCCGGATGCAAACCTGCCCCCATCGCACGATGGGGGCAGGTTTTTGTTATGTCCCTGTTCAGCTCTCGAGGTGCAGCGGGATTTTTTCCACCTGCGCAATGCAGGAGACCATAACGCGGATCTGCGGCGTGAGCACCTTGTCGCGGTGATGCACCAGCTGGCTCCATTGCTCCATGTGGCAGTCCGTGACCGGCAAAATGGCGAGGCGGCCCTCTTCCGCGCGGCGGCGCGCCGTGTAGCGCGGCAGCACGGACAGGTACGGGCTGTGCTCGAGCAGCTGCATGACCATGCTTGTGCTCTCCAGCTCCAGGAACGGACGGATCGTCAGCTTCTGGTGCGCCAGCTCCACATCGAACTGGTGGCGGTAGCTGTTGGACTGCGGCATGAGCACGAACGGCTCGTCCACGAGGTCCGCCAGCTTGAGCTGTTTTGCCGCGGCGAAGCGGTGCTTGGGGCTGGCGACGATGACGATATCCTGCGGGCATTCAAAGAGCTTGACGCGCTGCGCGTCGTAGCCCATATCGTCGAGCGTATAGATCAGGTCGACCTCATTGTGCATGAGCATATCCGACAGCGTCTTCGTGTCGCCTTCGATCAGCTGCGTATTCACGTGCGGACAGTGCTCATGATACAGCGGCAGAATCTCCCCGAAGCTGGCCGTCATGATCGACTCGATCGTGCCAATGCGCAGCGTGCCGGTCAGATCGCGCTCCTCGACCGTGAACGATACGGCGCGCGCGGCAGCCGACACGACATCGCGCGCATAGGGAATGAACTCCTGCCCATAGTGGGTGATGGACACCGTTTTGCCGATGCGATCGAACAGACGCACGCCCAGCTCATTTTCAAGCTGCTGAACCTGCACCGTAACTGCGGACTGGGAATATCCCAGAGATTCTGCGGCCTTGGAGAAGCTCTGCAGCTGTGCGACCTTTAAGAATGTGGTCAGCAAACGAAGTTCCATAGGCAATGCCTCCTTATCCCGAATTGGATCCGTTTTTTTCTCAATTATATAATACGTCGCAAATCCGGCCTGCGTCAAGCATTATTTCCGGTATTCGACACGGAGCAGGAACAGTTTGACAGTTATTTATCACAATTTCGAAAGTGCCTTATTATTTTTTTGAATTGCATCAAAACCAAAAAAGAGAACATTCGAAATTGTGAATTTTACAACACACGTTTTCTGTGCTATTCTGTCATCGTAAAAGGGGATCAGAAGCGCCCCCGAAGCAAATCTTTCAGGAGGGATCCGTTATGAAAAACATCTTGCTGAACGTTTTGGCTTTTGTTGCGTTTCTCGCGATCGAGATCGTCGCTGTTGCCTTCATGAGCACATATCCCGCAGGTTCGGCCGCCATGATGCTGCTGGGACTGCTGGCACTCGTGATCGGCGGGGCGTACACGGTGCTCCTCGGCAGAGACATTGTAAACCTCAAGCTCTGATAAACCGCTTTTCTATTTGCTATCTATCTTTCATTTCTGTTTTTTCTCCTTGGTTTCCGGGAGTAACCGCCTCCCGGTGACCACCCCCCAACGTGTGGTTTTCTGCACGTAAAAAATCTCCTCCCGTTAACCGCCGGGAGGAGATTTTTTTGCCCGGTTTCGTGCCCGCAGAGGGATTTACAACGGCGGCGCACTGTGATACACTGAATGCGATTTTTCATATTGCGCAGCCTTCGCCGCTTCAGGCGGCAGGGGAAATGGGGTGCAAGGCCCCGCGAGTCGGTCACTGTGAAGCCGCTGTCCGGCGGATGAGTCAGAATACCCGAAGGCTGCAGGCATTTCCGCCGGAACCGGAAGCTGCGGGGCTGAACAGGATGCGTTGTTCGGCCGGTTTTGCTGCATCTGTCCGCCGGTCCCGGCGGGCAGAATTCTATTGTTTCAGGAGGAACGTACATGAAAAAACGGTTTCTGTCGCTGCTGCTGGTGCTGGTCCTGATTATGAGCCTCATGCCGGCGGCACTGGCTGTGAACGCAGACGATGCGCAGCCCAAGACGATCAGCGTCACCTTCCGGCTGCACACGGACACGGATGAGTGGATCGCACCGACCGTGGTCAGCGATCTGCCGGAGGGCACGTCGGTGTTCACCGTGTTCCAGAAGGTGCTGGCCGACAAGGGCTATACCTATGAATACCACGAGCAGTACTGCTACGTGCAGGCGATCACTGCGCCCGACGGCACGCGGCTGGCCGAGTTTAGCAAGGGTCAGAACTCCGGCTGGCTGTTTCGCGTCAACAATGACTTTGCAGACGTCGGCATGAACGATTTCGTTCTCATGGACGGCGACGAGATCGAGGTGCTCTACACCGCCGATTACGAGAAGGAGCCCGGCATGTCGCTGCCGTATACCGACGTGTCGTGGGATCACTGGGCGTACACCGCCATCAAGCGCATGTATACCCGCGGCCTCATGGTCGGCGTGAACGAGACGACCTTCGCGCCGAGTCAGGAGATGAGCCGCGCGATGCTCGCGGTCATCCTCTATGCCAGAGCCGGTCAACCGGCGGTCGAGGCGGCGAACCCCTTCACCGATGTCCCGGCTGACAGCTGGTATACCGATGCCGTCATCTGGGCGGCGGACAACGGCATCGTCTCCGGCTTCGGCGACGGCACGTTCCGCCCGAATGACGCACTCACGCGCGCACAGGCTGCTGTGATGCTCTGTGCCTTTGCCGCTTTCACGCAGGACGACGTGACGGTGCGTGCAGACCTCTCCGCCTACAGTGACGCCGGACAGATCCCGTCCTGGGCGATGGATGCGATGCAGTGGGCAAATGCGCGGCAGCTCATTATCGGCCGCGACAGCGCGCATCTCGCGCCGACTGCTGCGACGACCCGCGCCGAGATGGCGAGCATCCTCAGCGCGTACATCCGCAAATAACAGACGATCGTCAACACCCCCGGGCTGCGGCCCGGGGGGTGTTGTCAGCTTGTCAAAAACCTCGTAGAGTTTCGCCGCCGCAGCGGCGAAAGAAAGTCCGATCATTTTCTCAGGCGACATGTGCGGCTGAGAAAATACTTCTCGGCCTGCAAACGTGCGCGCCGTCCGCCCAAGGCGGACGGCGCGTGCGCTGCAGTCAGGCCGCAAACCCCTTTGTCAAAAAGTAATACTTTTTGACAGCCTCTCACCCCCCCGGGCTGCGGCCCGGGGGGGTTGTGCGTTCGGAAAAAAGATTTACAACCTTGCTGCGCTGTGCTACACTGAAAATACAACTGTACATTGCGCAGCCTTCGCCGCTTCGGGCGGCAGGGGGAATGTGGGTGCAAAGCCCCGCGAGTCGGTCACTGTGAAGCCGCCGGAAGGCGGATAAGTCAGAATACCCGAAGGCTGCAGGCATTTCTGCCGGAACCGGAAGTTGCATGGCTGAACGAAGAAATTTCGTTCGGCTGGTTTTGCTGCACCTGTCCGCCGATTCCGGCGGGCAGAATTTTTTTGTTTTGGGAGGAAAGCACATGAAAAAACGGTTTCTGGCCCTGCTGCTTGTGCTGACGCTGCTCGTCGGCCTCATGCCGGCGGCACTGGCCGCGGACACGGTGGACGTGTCCGCACTGCCGGAGTATACGGCGGGTGCGGATACGAGCGCCGGTGCCGCGTATAAGATCAGCACGGAGGAGAGCCTGCGGGCCTTCGCCGCTGCGGTCAAGGCGGATGGCGGAAACGGAACGTATAACCTTTCCGGTGTTTCGTTCTATCTTGCCAATGACGTTGCCCTCACCGGCACGTGGACGCCGGTCGGCAACGGCATATTGGCGGTTAAGGATTTCTTTGCCGGTACGTTCGATGGCTGCGGCCATACGATCAGCGGCCTGAATGTGCAGAGCAGCACGGCCAATCAGGGCCTGTTCGCTGCAATCAATCAGGCAACGATCCGCAGCCTGAATGTTTCCGGCGTGGTCAGCTGCGGCACGAAGAATTATATTGGCGGTATCGTCGGCAAGGTGCAGGCCGGAACGATCGAGAACTGCAGCTTTTCCGGCAGCGTGACCGGCGGCTACACCGGCGGCATTGCAGGCGGCCTGAACAGCAACGACGTGACCATCAGCGGCTGCGCGAATCTTGCAGCCGTGACCGGAACGACTGCCGGCGGCATCCTCGGCTACTGGAAGAATACCGCTGCGATCCGTGATTGCTACAACACCGGCAGCGTGACCGGCTCCGCCAAGGCGGGCGGCATCGTCGGCCAGCTGCAGAAGGGCAGCATTGAAAATTGCTACAGCATCGGCGACATTGGCGGTAAGGCATCGCAGAAGGGCGGCATCTTCGCCTTCAGCAGTGCCACGGTCAAAAACTGCTACTATACGCTGCCGGAGGCGGAAACGCTTGGCGGCACGGCAGCGGCGGCTGCGCACATCACCTCCCCGGAGGGCCTTGCGGACAAGCTTGGCAACGCCTTCAAAGAGGACACGACTGGCGCGAACAACGGCTACCCCATCCTCGTCTGGCAGGCGGGCGAAGTGGTGCAGCCTGACCCGCGCATCGAGCTGACCGGCTCAGATACGCTCTGGCGTACCACAAATGATGCGCAGCCGCAGACGACGATCACCGCCGCCTGCAAGGACATGGATGAGGACACGCACGTCGACTGGACGCTGACGGAGGGCGAGGGCATTGTCACGCTCGAGACGCCGGAGGGCGCGGGCGCGGCAAACCGGTCCGTGATCGTCAGGGCGACGGCCGACGGCGCCGGTAAGGCGGTCGTCACGGCCGGCACGGCCGATGGCATCACGGCGAGCATCACGATCTACGTCATCCCCCAGATCACGACCGTGGAGCTCGAGGGCGTTGCTGCCGTGGGCGAGACGGTGCGCGCCAAGGTCAATGTCCTTGGCGGCGGCGAGTATGACTACGAGAATTTCCCGAAACTGAAGATCGAGTGGCGTTATCTCACGGCCGCTGACTACAGCGCGGGCAACACCGGCACCAGCTCGTATCAGGAGATCACCGGCACGACCGGCCGGGAGTACACCATCCCGGAGGACATGGCGGGCAATTACCTGTCCTTCATGCTCTATGACACGGTCTCCAGAGAATATAAGATGCTCAGCAGCCCTGTGCGCATCGCCACGGCGGAAGAGCGCCTGCTCAAGGCAGACGCTTCGGCCCTGACGCTCGACACCTCCGACATCCGCGCGGCCACGACGATCGCGCTGCCGGCGACCGGCTCCGTGAACGGCTCGGCCATCACATGGGCGAGCTCGGACAGCAGCATCATCGACCCGGCCACCGGCGTCGTGACGCTGCCGGCCAGCGGCATCCGGACCGTCACCCTCACGGCGACGCTCACGCGCGGCGAGGCGACCGCCTGCCGCAATTTTGACATCCGCGTCTGGTCGCAGGCGGAACTCGATAAGGAAGCCGCCAAGAGTGAGCTGCAAAAGCTCGTCGAGCGGCTCGACGGCACCGTCACCCTGACGCCGGAATACGGCCGGGACACGAACGTGAACACGATGCTCCGTGCGAAGATCGACGACAGCAGCATCGCAGTCAGCGTCTCCAAGGTCGAGGAAGTGTACGGCGGTGCGGGCGTCGCGGCCGATGGCACGATCACGTATTTCTTCGTCGACCCGAACACCACGCCGCTCGTGCACAACGGCAGCTACAACGTCACGTTTGCGCTCAGCAAGGCCGGTGCGACCGAGACATTGCAGGTCCCGGTCGTCATCGGCTGGGACGTGCAGCGTGTGCGCGATGCGATCTCTGCAGAGATCACGAGCCGGCTTACCACCGAGGGCCTGTGCGCCGCCGGGGATGACCCGAACCTGCTCACGCAGGACCTGACGCTGCCAAAGGTCATCGACGGCAAGCGGTGGGCGCTCATTTCCTGGACGTCCAGCGATCCGACCGTGATCGCCGTCAGCGACAAGAACCAGCAGACGGCGGACACGCTCTTTGACCCCTATGTCGGCGTGGTCAAGACACCCACGCAGGATACGACTGTTACGCTTACTGCGACCGTGACCTTCCAGCTCACAGATGCGCAGGAGCAGACCGTCACCGTCAGCAAGGTGTTTACCGTCACTGTCAAGGGGCAGCAGACCAACATGCGCGAGCAGCTGCTTGCAAAGCTCGACGCGGGCTTTGCATCCTATGGCGGCCTGCGCGATGCCGTGACGGGTCTGCCGCTCGAGGAGCGCGACGGCAAGTATCTCGCAGCCAATGACATTCATTTCCCGACCACGCGCGACTTCGGCGTGGACGGCAAGTATACCCCCGTGACCATCACAAGCAGCGATGCCGACACCATCGTGCCGCCGGATGTGAACAATGCCGCGCGTGCGGAGGTCTACCGCCCGCTGCCAGGTGAGGCTGCCAAGGATGTCACCGTCACGGTGACGATCACGGACAGCGACAGCGGTGTGTCGGCCTCGCGCAGCTTCCTGATCGCCGTCCAGCCGCTCACGCAGGCGGAGATCGACGCGGAGCTCGCGCTCATGGCTGCGGTCAGGGCGCACTACTTTGACGGCATCCGCAACGCCAACACGGACGCAAAGAACATTCTCACCGACCTGCACCCCTTCCGGGAGGCGTATCTGGATGCGGACGGTCAGCTCGTCTGGGTGTATGACCATGCAGACCTGACCGGCAGCGGCATCGTCCCCGTGGCGATGGACGGCTGGACGGAAAGCGAGCAGTGGCGGCTGTTCCGCTCGACGGATCCGGACGTTATCAGCCATGAAAACCTGCTCGTGACCCGCGCGGCGGGGGACAAGACCGTTACGGTCAGCAGCGAGCTCTCGAGTGAGACGCTCGGCAAGTATGCCGCACGCTATCCGGACAACAAGGACTTTCAGGCACTGAGCTGCCAGCCGGTGTCCGTGGAGCTGACGGTGCCCGGCACGGAGCCGGTCACTCCGACGCCCGTGGATCCCACGCCGGTCGAGCCGGATCACAAGGCGCTCAGCGTCACCTTCCAGCTGCACACGGACACGGAAATGTGGATCTCGCCGTCCGTGATCGGCGACCTGCCGGAGAGCACGACGGCGATGGACGTGTTCCGGCAGGTGCTCGCGGCCAACGGCTACAGCTATGAGGCGAAGGGAAGCTATGTACAGGCCGTCATCAAGCCGGACGGCACGAAAGTGGCCGAGTTCAGCAAGGGGCCGAATTCCGGCTGGGTCTTTCGCGTCAACGGGGAGTTCCCGGACGTTGCCATGCAAGACTGCCGGCTCTCGGACGGCGACGTGATCGAGGTGTTCTTCACCGCCGACTATATGGATGAGCCGGGAATGTTCCTGCCGTTCACGGATGTGACGAACCACTGGGCATACAGTGCCATCAAGCGCGTGTATACCCGCGGCTGGATGGTCGGCATGGACGAGAAGACCTTCGCGCCGGATCAGCAGCTGAGCCGCGCAATGCTCGCGGTCATCCTCTATGCGATGGCGGGCGAGCCGGCGGTCACGGGTGAGAGCCCGTTCACGGATGTCCCGGCAGGCTGCTGGTACACCGACGCCATCGTCTGGGCGGCGCAAAACGGGATCGTCTGCGGCTTCGGCGACGGCACGTTCCGCCCGAACGAGGCGGTCACGCGCGCACAGGCGGCCGTCATGCTCTATGGCTATGCGGCCTTCACCGGCGCGGACGTGACGGCGCGCGCAGATCTCTCCGCCTACAGTGATGCCGGACAGATCCCGGCCTGGGCGATGGATGCGATGCAGTGGGCGAATGCGCGCCGGCTCATCGTCGGCCGCGACAGCAGCCACCTCGCGCCGAACGGCGGTGCGACCCGCGCCGAGATGGCCGCCATTCTCAGCGCATACATCGGAAAGTAACACGAAAAAGCCGAACCCCCCGAACAAACTGTTCGGGGGGTTCGCGCGCGATGGGAAGAAGGGAATGGGGAACGGGGAAGAAGGAAGGTTTGCTTTGAGATCCGCCGCGATGCGGCGGCGGCCTGTGCCTGCCGCCGCTGCACCGTTGGCTTGATATCAGTATAACAAAAAATGTGCGCCGCACAAGCCCGGTGGGGGGATATTTTTTCGGGAAAATACCACACAATATACAAATGCTTGTCCCGGTTGACGTGCGCACGCTTTGGCGGTACAATAGCAGCACGAATCAGAAAGGATGACTGCCATGTATAACGGCTATTATTATGGCTTTGATATGACGTATCTGGTGCTGGTCGTGCCGGCACTGCTCATCGCGCTCATCGCGCAGATCCAGGTCAAGAGCGCGTTTTCGCGCTATGCCGGTGTGCGCTGCACGAGCGGGCTGACCGGCGCACAGGCGGCGCAGCGCATCCTGCAGGCAAATGGCATCACCGACGTGCGCATCGAGCACATTTCCGGCAAGCTCACCGACCACTTCGACCCGCAGGCGAAGGTTATCCGCCTCTCGGACGAAGTGTATGGCGTCGCGTCGATTGCGGCCGTCGGCGTCGCGGCGCACGAGGCGGGCCACGCCGTGCAGTACGCGACCGATTACGCGCCCATCCGCATCCGCGCGGCCATCATCCCGGCTACGCGCATCGGCTCCAATCTCTCGTGGCCGCTGCTTATTGCGGGGCTGATCTTCAACTGGACGGCGCTCGTCTGGGCGGGCATTTTGCTCTTCGGCCTTGTGACGGTGTTCCAGCTGGCGACGCTGCCGGTGGAGTTCAACGCCTCGCGCCGCGCGCTGGCGGCGATCGAGTCGCGCAACCTGCTCACGGACGACGAGCTGCGCGGCGCGCGCAGCGTGCTGCGGGCAGCTGCCATGACGTATGTCGCGGCGCTGCTGGTGTCGTTCGCGCAGCTGCTGCGGCTGATCCTTCTCTACGGAAACCGCCGCCGGGATTGACACGGCCGTTGCAATCGACGGCAAAGTATCGTAAAATAGCAGGTACGAACGGTACCTGCTATTTTCTTTTTGAGGTGATCGTATGCATCGCATTTTTATCGTGGAGGATGACGCGGCCATCGCCGCCGCGCTGCAAAAGCACCTGACGACGTGGGGCTTTGACGTGCGCTGCGCGGAGGATTTTCGCAACGTGCTCGCCGAGTGCACGGCGTTCGATCCGCAGCTTGTGCTGCTGGACATCACGCTCCCGTTTTATAACGGCTACCACTGGTGTCAGGAGCTGCGGCGCGTGTCGAACGTGCCGGTCGTGTTCCTCTCTTCCGCGTCGGAGAATATGAACATCGTCATGGCCATGAACATGGGCGCGGATGATTTCATCGCCAAGCCCTTCGATCTTAATGTGCTGCTGGCGAAGATCCAGGCCATTTTGCGCCGCACGTATGATTTTGCCGCGCCCGCGCCCACGCTCGAGCATCGCGGCGCCGTGCTCAACACGGCGGATGCGAGCCTGACGTATCGGGGGCAGCGCATCGAGCTGACGAAAAACGACTATCGCATCCTGCAGACGCTCCTCGAGCGCAAGGGCAGCGTCGTCAGCCGCGAGACGCTCATGGAAAAGCTCTGGGAGACGGACAGCTTCGTGGACGAAAACACGCTCACGGTCAACATCGCCCGTCTGCGCCGCAAGCTTGAGGCCGCCGGTTTGCCGGATTATATCACGACGAAAAAAGGCCTCGGCTATCTCATCGAGTGAGGGGGTAAGATATGTTTGGTGCCTATGTGCGGGAAAACCGCAAGGTCGTAATCGCGCTCACGGTCTACACGGCCGTGTTTGCGCTTGTGTTCTGGCTCTACCGGCTGCCGCTGGGCGCGGTGGGGTATGCGGCGCTTGTGTGCCTGTTTTTGCTGCTGGTCTGGTTTGCGGCCGATTACCGGCGCTTTGCCGTGCGCCTGCGCCTGCTGCAGCGGCTGGAGCAGGAGATCACGCTCAGCACCGAGCAGCTGCCCGAGCCGGACGGCGCGCTCGAGGCGCAGTATCAGGCACTCGTGCGCGCGCTCGATGCCGACCGCCGCGCGCAGATGACCCGCAGCCAGCGCAGCTATCAGGACTTAGTTGAGTACTACACCGTCTGGGCGCACCAGATCAAAACGCCCATCGCCTCCATGCGCCTGCTGCTGCAGGATGCGGACACGGACGAGCAGCGCGCGCTGCTCGAGCAGCTGCAGAGCGTGGAGCAATATGTGGAGATGGTGCTCGGCTACCTGCGGCTCGAGAGCCCGTCGTCGGACTATGTCATCCGCAACTACGCGCTCGACGATATCGTCCGGCAGGCGGTGCGCAAGTTCGCCTCGCAGTTCATCCGGCGTAAGCTGCGTCTGGAGTATACGCCGCTGAATGTCAGCGTCATCACGGATGAGAAGTGGCTGCTGTTCGTCATCGAGCAGGTGCTCTCCAACGCCCTCAAGTATACGCGCAGCGGCTCGGTCTCCATCACGCTCGAAGCGCCGAAGACGCTGTGCATCCGCGACACGGGCATCGGCATCGCGCCCGAGGATCTGCCGCGCGTGTTTGAAAAGGGCTACACCGGCAGCAACGGCCGCACGGATAAGCGCGCGACCGGCATCGGGCTGTACCTCTGCCGGCGCATCCTTGCAAAGCTCGGTCACTCGATCACCATCGCCTCGACGCCCGGCGTGGGCACGACGGTGCGCATCGGACTCGAGCAGGACGCGCTCGAGGTCGAGTGAGCCTTACAGAATCGTAAGTTTCCGCCGGGAAAATGTAAGCCGGAAGTATGGCAGCCATTTTCCCGGCGGTTTATACTGAGCCTGTCATTACACAGGAGGTAACGGTTATGTCGTTTTTGGAAGTTCGTCACGTTCAGAAGATTTACACCACACGCTTCGGCGGCACGAAGGTGCAGGCGCTCAGCGATGTGAATTTCACGGTCGAGAAGGGCGAGTACGTCGCCATCATGGGCGAGAGCGGCAGCGGTAAGACCACGCTGCTCAACATTCTTGCCGCGCTCGACAAGCCTACCGGCGGCGAGGTCGTGCTCGACGGTCGGGCGCTGGGCACGATCCCGGAGCGGGAGATCGCGGCGTTTCGCCGCTCACAGCTCGGCTTCGTGTTTCAGGAGTTCAACCTCCTCGACACGTTCTCCGTGCAGGATAACATCTTCCTGCCGCTCGTGCTCGCCGGCAAGGCGTATCCGGAGATGGCCGCGCGCCTCGCGCCCATCGCCCGGCAGCTCGGAATCGCAGAGCTGCTGCAGAAGTTCCCGTATGAGCTCTCCGGCGGACAGAAGCAGCGTGTAGCCGTCGCCCGTGCGCTCATCACGCAGCCGAAGCTCGTGCTGGCCGATGAGCCGACCGGTGCGCTCGATTCGCGCGCAACGGATGAGCTGCTGCGCTTGTTTGAGGAGATCAACCGCGGCGGTCAGACCATCCTCATGGTCACGCACTCCGTCAAGGCGGCCAGCCACGCCGGGCGCGTGCTGTTCATCAAGGACGGCGAGGTGTTCCACGAGATCTATCGCGGCGAGAGCACGGATGAGCAGCTCTATCAGAAGATCTCTGACACGCTCACGATGCTGGCAACGGGCGGTGAGCGCCATGCGTAATCTCTACCCGCGTCTGGCGGCGACGAATCTGAAGAAAAACCGCCGGTTCTACCTGCCGTATCTGCTGGCCTGCATCGTGATCGTGGCGCTGTTTTGCATCATCCTCACGCTCGCGAGCGATCCGTATCTCGGTCAGATGCAGCACGGCGGCAGCGTCAGTCAGGTGCTCGGTTTCGGCGTGTCGATCATGGCGCTGTTTTCCGCCATCATCCTCTTTTATACGAACAGCACCTTCACCAAACAGCGCAAGCGCGAGTTTGCCATCTACAACATCCTCGGCATGGAAAAGCGCCACATCTCCTACGTGCTCTTCTGGGAGTCGCTGTACACGGCGGCCATGGCGCTGTTTTTCGGTCTCGTGGCGGCGGGCGTGTTCTCCAAGCTCCTGCAGCTCGTGCTCGTGCGGCTCATCGGCGGGGAGGCCACGTTCGGGCTGAACATCCGCCTCTGGAGCATCGGCTGTACGGTGGTGTTCTTCGGCGCGCTGTTTTTGCTGCTGCTGCTCAACACCATCCGCATCATCCATCTGTCCAACCCCGTGCAGCTGCTGCGCGCCGGCAGCGAGGGCGAGCGCGAGCCGCGCAGCAAGTGGATCCTTGCACTGCTCGGCGCGGTGTGCCTTGCCGCGGGCTATATCATTTCCCTGCGCACAAGCGTGGCCTTGTATGCCATCCAGAATTTCTTCCCGGCGGTCATCCTTGTCATCATCGGCACGTATCTCACGTTTATCGCGCTGAGCGTCGTCGTGCTCAAGGCACTGCGCAAAAACCGGCGCTATTATTATAAAACCAGCCACTTTGCCACCGTCTCCGGCCTCATCTACCGCATGAGCCGCAACGCGGCCGGTCTTGCGAGCATCTGCATCCTCTCGACGATGGTGCTCGTGACGGTCTCGACCACGATGAGCCTGTATAAGGGCGTGGATGCCTACGCCGCCGTGCAATGGCCGCAGGATATGACGCTCACGCTCATGACCGACACCCGGACGAACACGGTGCCGGACGTCGCGCCGGTTTTGCGGGTGGTGGATGATGCCATGACGCGCACGGGGCTCACGCAGAGCAACGTGCACGGCTATCGCACCGTCAGGTTTTCCGCGCTGCGCAGCGGCGATGCGCTCGATCTCACGAGCAAGCAGCTCACCGGTTCGAGCGCCGATGAATACACCGTCATGGTTCTGGACACGGAGGGCTATGCCGACCTGACCGGCGAGCAGGTGACGCTTGCACCCGGCGAGGCGCTCGCATGGACGGACGGCGCAGCCTTTGGCGACACGCTCACGCTCGGCGGCGATACGCTGCGGCTGCGGCAGCTCAATAGCTTCTCGCTCGTCAGCGGCAGCTCCATCATGGGTCTGCACACACTGTATCTGGTCGTGCCGGATCTCACGGAGATGCTCGAGCTGCGCGCGCAGCAAAACGCCTATACTAACGAGCACGGCGGCACCCGCAGCATGCTCAACTACACGTACCAGTTCGACCTCTCCGGCACGGACGACGAGCAGCTCGACGCGCTGCACGCGCTTCTCAGCGACCCCGAGCTTGAGTCCGCTGCCGAGGCGGCGAACGTGAATTACACGACCGATATGCGTGCCGACGGCTATCCCACGCTGCGCAGCACGTACGGCGGCTTTTTGTTCCTCGGCTTTTTCCTCGGGTTCGTGTTCCTGTTTGCGACGGTGCTCATCATCTACTACAAGCAGGTCTCCGAGGGCTATGACGACCGCGGGCGCTTCCGCATCATGCAGCAGGTCGGCATGACGCCGAAGGAGGTCAAGGCGACCATCCGCACGCAGGTGCTGCTCATGTTCTTCCTGCCGCTTGTGACGGCGGCGATCCACATCGCGTTCGCATTTCCGCTCATCAAGCAGATCGTGTTCGCCTTCGGGCTGCAAAACGTGCATCTGTTTTTGCTGTGCACGCTCGGAACGTTCGGCGTCTTTGCGCTGCTGTACACCTTTGTGTACCTGCTCACGGCGCGCACGTATTACCGCATCGTGCGCATGACGGATTGAATCAAAAAAAGTCCGCACAGGCAGTGCCTGTGCGGACTTTTTTGTATATGCGGCCTCAGCCCCAGAGGGCGGTCAGCATGGGGATGATCTGTTTGCGGCTCATCACGCCGGGCAGGAACACGGTGCTGTCCTTCGGCTCGACCGAGAAGGCGGTGCGGATCGTGTCGTCATTGCCGATGTAGAGCAGGCTCGTGCCCTCCATGAGCACGTCCGTGACCATGAGCGCGATCATGTCATAGTGCTGCTGCTCGAGCTTCGTGGCCATGACGGCCAGCAGCTCGTCCTTGCGCTCGAGCACCGCAGCGGAATCGAGCGACGTGACCTGACCGACGCCGAGATAGTGGTCGGCGATGTGGAATTCCTTGAAGTCGGCAAAGCACAGATCCTCGGCCGACTTGTCGCCCGCGCTCGAGGCGGCAAAAAGCAGGTTGCCCAGCTCCTTGAGCGAGATGTTGGCGATGCGGGCCAGACGCTCGGCCATGGCGATGTCGCGCTTCGTGCACGTGGGGGATTTGAACATGACCGTGTCGGACAAGATCGCGCCCGCCATCAGACCCGCCATGTTCGGCGACGGCATGACGCCGTGCTCCTGATACATATTGGTGATGATGGTCGTCGTGCTGCCGACGGGCTCGTTGCGCACGCGGATGGGCTGCGTGGTCTGAATATCGGCCAGACGGTGGTGGTCGATGATCTCGAGGATCTCGGCCTGCTCCAGACCGGGCACGGCCTGCGCCAGCTCGTTGTGGTCGACGAGTACGACGCGCTTGCGCCGCGGACGCAGCAGGTGATAGCGCGAGAGCGTGCCGACGACCTTTTCGTTCTCGTCGAGCACGGGGTAGCAGCGGTAGCGGCTCTCGAGCACGACCTCTCGCACGTCGTCGATGTAATCATCGAGGTGGAAGCTGACCAGATCCTCCGTGTTGCACGGGCGGGAGATCGGGATCGCCTGATACACCAGCCGCGCCACGCGGCTGGCATCGAGCGGGGTGGAGATGACGCAGGTCTTGCCGGCGTTTTCGAGCCACGCGGGGTCGACGTCGGTCTGGCAGAGGATGATGCACTGCACGCCGATGTCGAGCGCGCGGCGGATCATGTCCGGCTGGTTGCCGCAGAGAATGATGCTGTCGGGGTCGGAGAAGAGCAGGTTGTCGCAGCTCTGCGGCAGGGCGATCGTCACCACGCCGGACACGCGGTCGACCTGCTCGGCGCCGTCGTTGAGGATGCGCCCCTCGATGACGCTCAGAAGGTTGAACAGCGGCAGCGCGTCCACGTGCCGGTCGCTGATCGTGCGCATGCTGTAGGCCGCGATGTCGCCGGCGGAGAGCATACCGTAGAGCGTGCCGTCCTCGTTGATGATGGGCATGGCGGAGATGTTCTGGTCGCGCATGATGTGCCAGGCGCGGTCCATCGTGACGCTGGAGTTGAGCGCCGGCGGCGTGTCAAAGTCCAGATCGCGCACCTGCGTGCGGACGTTGCTGATCGTGACCGGCTCCTGAAAGCCGAAGCGATCGAGCAGGCGCTTCGTCTCATCGCTGATGTGGCCGAGATGTGCGGCCGTGTAATCCCGGTCGCCGAGCGCGTTGCGCAGTGCGGCATAGGAAATGGCGGCCGCGATGGAGTCCGTGTCCGGATTCCGGTGGCCGGTGACGTAGATTCTGTTCATGTATTGTGTAACTCCTTTGGCGTTGTTGTGAGGCAAACCATATCATATTATAATCTGACACCCTGCCTTGTCAATCGTTGTTCGGAAAAGTGCAAAAACTGTCCGGTTTGTTGGCAGGCATCTGGTCGTGGTCTGACCAGATACGTTGTGATAAGCGATAAAAATGGGACAGTGGACGAAAACCAGTTGCACATTGTCAAAAATTATGCTATCTTTGGTTCAAAGGGCTTCTGGTTGAACCAGATGTAAGACCGGAGACCCGCGACGAACTGTGAGAGGTGGAAGCAAACCATGAAAGACCTGAAGCATCTGATCTATTTTGAGAATCTGCTGCAGGAGGCCAACAACGAGCTGGTACAGCAGGCCAAGGCGGAAGGGGAACACGCCCTGGGCTACACCTGTTACTTTGTGCCGGAGACGCTGCTGAACCTGCCCGGCTGCTTCTCAAGCCGCCTGCGTGCGCCGAATACCGGCAGCATCGATGTGGGCACGTACTACATGTCGAGCAAGATCTGCTCGTATACCCGCAGCATTCTCGAGCGCGGCATCGAGGGCGGCTATAACTATCTCGACGCGCTGCTCTCGTCCGAGACGTGCCAGATGATGCACCGCGGTCACGAGCATTTTGAGATTCTCGGCCTTGTGAAGGAGAAAAATCCGCAGTTTTTCATGAGCATGATGGACGTGCCGTTCTCGGACGAGGACTTCGCCGTCGATCACTATGAGGAGCAGCTGCGCGTGCACGTGCTCGAGCCGCTGCACGAGACCTACGGCATCGACATCTCCGACAAGGCGATCCGCGCGGCGATCCGCGACCACAACGAAATTTCCCGCGTCATGACCGAGATCGGCGACCTGCGCAAGGCGGCGAACCCCGTCATCACGGGCTATGAATTTCACGTGCTGCAGCTCGTGAGTCAGGTGTGCCCGCACAAGCGCATCCTGCCGTACCTCAAGCAGACGCTCACCGAGCTCAAGCGCCGCAAGCCGGACGCGCAGCCGTGGTTCCGTGTGCGTCTGGTCGTGACCGGCAGCGAGATCGACGACCCCGCGTTCACGAAGCTCATCGAGGACTGCGGCGCGATGGTCGTGGCCGACCGCTACTGCTACGGCAGCCTGCCCGGCCGCGAGCAGATCGAAATTCTCGACGGGGAGACGCCGCTGCGCGCCGTCGCCCGCCACTACCTGCGCACGAGCCAGTGCCCGCGCTTTATGGAGCGCGCGCGCTCTGACGGCCGCCGCACCTATGTCCGCGACCTGTGCCGCGAATACAGTGCCGACGGCGTGCTCTATGAACAGATGAAGTTCTGCGAGTTCTGGAGCTATGAGCGTGTGCTCGGCGTGCACATCCTGCAGGAGGAGCTGGGCATCCCGACCGTCGGCATCGAGAAGGAGTACACCCTTGCCGGCGCCGGTCAGCTGCGCACGCGCATTCAGGCGTTCGTGGAGAGTCTGGAGATCAAGCACATTCAGGGAGGGAAACAGTGATGGCGGACAAGAAGGTCAAAGGCGCCGGGGATCGTTTTCTGCCCGGCAGCAACATTGCAAAGCACCGCGAGTGGCGCGGTCTGAAGGATACCTGGTACGACTATGTCGAGTGGGTCAAGGTGCTCGGCATTATGGGCGGCTTTGTGGCCAAGAGCCCGGTGCGCATCGCGCGCGGTATGCTGACCTACCGCTGGATGGGCTCGTACCTCGGTGCGCTGAACATGATCGACCGCTGCGTCGAGGGTCTGCGCGGCCCGGCGCTGCGCGTGGCGCGCCTGTACCTCAACACGATCATGAAGGGCTCGACGACCTCCATCGCCGAGATGATGATGGGCGACCGCCGCTTCGGCGACAATGCCTTCGGCCGCACGCAGGTCGTGCTCGAGCAGACTATGTGCCCGGAGATCCTCGCCGGCTTCCAAAACCTGCGCCCCGCGCAGCTCGAGCCCTTCCAGGGACTGCTGCTGTGCTACATGGATCAGGGCGCAAACCCGTATTATATCGACGCCATGGAGAGCGTCGGCCTGCCGGCGGATTCCTGCCGCCTGTCGAACAATGCCGCCGGCGTCGCACTGCTCGATGAGTTCCCGAAGATCGGCGCCTGCTGCATCTCCAATAACGCCCCGTGCGACTCGTCGACCATGAACAGCCAGCTCATCGAGCGCCACCTCGACGTGGACACGCTCCCGGCTGCCATCCCCATGCGCTGGGAAGACCCGCACACGCGCAAGTACGCCCGCGAATCCCTGCGGCGCATCATCGACTTTGTCGAGCGGCACACGGGCGAGACCTATGACTGGGACGCCTGCCGTGCCGTCATGGAAAAGCACAACGACGAGGTGCGCAACGAGCAGGAGAAGTGGGGCTTCATGGCGACGCCCTACACCGCCGCCGCGCTCGCAGTTCCGGCGCTGTTCCACACCTTTTACTATGCCTTCTCCGGCGGCCGGAACCCCGAGGTCATGAAGACCGAGCACAAGGTTATGCGCATCCTTGAGCAGGCGTATGCAGACAAGACCAATTGCTTCCCCAAGACGCGCTACCGTGCCCTCACATGGGGCGGTCCGCCGTGCTACTGGCTGCAGTTCCCGAACTGGCTGTATAACTGCTGGGGCATTCTGATGATCGCGGGCATGGACCTGTTTTCCGGCAACGTCCTCATCGACACGACCGACGAGGAAACCATCCTCGACGGCATCGCCCGCAACTACGAGACCGGCGTCATGCGCCGCCACCTGACCGGCGGCTGGCGGCACCTCGTGGAGTTCTGGGACGAGGCAGAGAAGTTCCACTGTGACATGGTCATCCTGCACGATGACATCACCTGCAAGGGCGCGCTCGGTCTCACGGGCGTCATCCTCGATCAGGCGAAGGAGCGCACGACCAAGCTCATGGTGGTCTCGAACGATATGTTCGACCACCGCACCATCTCCCGCGCCGACATCCGCCAGCAGGTCAACGATTTCATGTTCTCGGTCATGCAGGCAGAGCCGCTCGATGCGTCCCTGCTGCAGTATGATGATTACGAGGGCTGGTAAACAGGAGGAAATGATGATGAAAAAACTGCTGCCAAAGCTGCTCCTCGGCGCGACCGGCGTCTGGGTGGGGAGCATGCTCATCTACTGGTTCAATCTCGATAACAAGGCGATCTATTTTCTCGTGCGGCCGCTGCTCGATCGGCTCTACGACCGCAGAAAGGTTGACGGGAAAGTCTGATGGGATTTCGTCAGATCCAGGCGCCGACGCTCCGGGAGCTGTTCGTCGACCAGGTCATCGGCATGATCTTTTCCGGCGAGCTGAAGGTGGGCGACCGCCTGCCGTCGGAGCGTGAGCTGTCCGAGCAGATGCACATCAGCCGCTCCATGGTGCACACCGGGCTCGAGGATCTCGAGCGTATGGGCTTTGTGCGCATGGAGGCGCGCCGCGGCAACTACATTGAGGACTATGCCCGCCACGGAAATTTCGAGACGCTCATGGCGCTCGCCAAATACGGCGGCGAAATTGACCACGCCATCGAGAGCTCGCTCGTTGAGGCGCGCGATGCGATCGAGGGCGGGGCGATGCTCCTGCTCGGCGAGTGCGGCACGCCGGAGGATATGCAGCAGCTGCGCGCCATCACGGACGGGCTGCGCGCTGCCGTGGATGCGGGTGAGGGCAACGCTGTCTATGCGCGGTGGATGCGCCGCTTCGACACGACCATCGCCGAGCTGAGCGGCAACCGCATCTTTCCGCTGCTCATGAACAGCCTCGCGGATGTGAGCGGCGTCCTCTGGGAGCGGTGTGTCGGCTTCTGGGGCGCGGAGACGGTCATCGAGCAGGAGCTGCGCATCATCGATATGCTCTCCGCCGGCCGCGGCCGTGACGCGGCGCTGTATATCGAGAACATCTACCACCATTACTGCGATGCGCACGCGGACGCGTGACGGCGCACACTACGCAAAAGTCCGCCTGACGGCTTGTCAGGCGGACTTATCAGTTTGTCCAAAAACCTCGTAGAGTTTCGCCGCCGGCGCGGCGAAAGAAAGTCCGATCATTTTCTCAGGCGACATGTGCGGCTGAGAAAATACCGCTCGGCCTGCAAACGCACGCGCCGTTCGCCTTGGGCGGACGGCGCGTGCGCTGCAGTCAGGCCGCGAACCCTTTTGTCAGAAAGTAATACTTTCTGACAGCCTCAAAAGTCCGCCTGACGGCTTGTCAGGCGGACTTGTTTTTGCGTTATGAGCGGCTCAGGTTTCCGAGATAGCCGAGGATGTTGTCGTTGATCTCACCGGTGAGCGCCCGATTGTAATTGCAGATGAACGTGCCGGCGATGAGGATCATCATCGCCTCGGCCTCGTGCATGCCGGCTTCCTGACCGTAGATGCGGACGAGGCACTGCTCCATAAGTGTGCGCCAGGCGCGAAACTCGTCCTGCACGAGCTGCCCGATCTCCGGGTCATAGCGCGCGAGAACGTAGGTCTGGGTCGTGGCGCTCGGGCGCTGCTCGTGCGACGGGGCGTTGGCCACGTAGTCCATGAAGGCGTTCATGTACGCGAGGTTGGAGGCATAGTCCGCGCGTGCGTGCGCGGCGAACCACTGGCTGCACTTTTCGCTCATATATTCGCGCGTGTAGCGCACATAGGCGAGGATGAGGTCGTTTTTACTTTCAAAATAGTTGAGCAGCTTGGCATGGCTCATGCCCGCCTCGGCTGCAATGTCGCGCAGGGACACGCTCAGCATGGGCTTGCGCTCGATGCAGCGCTCAAACGCCATGAGGATGTCCGTGCGGATCTGCTCACGGTCGACAATGATCGGCATATTCTTCGCCTCCGGGTACTTGGATGCACCGATTATACAGCGTTTCGAACCGTCCGTCAAATCGCGGCGCAGCGCGTGAAAAAACCGCACAGGATCCGCTCCTGTGCGGTTTGACGATACTGGTTCAGTCGAGCTTCAGATCGCCCTCGCGGATCCAGCCGAGGCGGCGGCACAGCAGGCCGATCGCCCAGCAGATCACGGCCGGCAGCACGATGCACACCAGCAGCAGACCGATCCAGTCCATCGCGCCGGGCTGAATGGCCACGGCGCCATTGGCGATGGCCGCCTCGCTCGGCGCGACCCAGCCGGTCCACACGCCGATCGGACCGCACAGACCGCACGTGCCCATGCCGGAGTTGACGGCGGCGCCGTTCATCTGGAGCTTGAAAATGCACGTTGCGATCGGTCCCGTGATGGCGGACGTCACGATGGCGGGGATCCAGATCTTCGGGTTGCGGACGATGTTGCCCATCTGCAGCATGCTCGTGCCGAGACCCTGGCTGACCAGACCGCCCCAGCCGTTTTCACGAAAGCTCAGCACGGCGAAGCCCACCATGTTCGCGCAGCAGCCGGCCACGGCCGCGCCGCCCGCAAGCCCCGTGAGCGAGAGCGCCGCGCAGATGGCCGCCGACGAGATCGGCAGCGTGAGCGCGATGCCCACGATGACCGACACGACGATGCCCATGACGAACGGCTGCTGCTCGGTCGCCCACATGATGATGTTGCCGACCCAGCTTGCGCCCTTGCCGATGGGCGCGGCGACGAGCATGGCGAGCCCGATGCCGACGAGGATCGTGACGATGGGGGTCACGAGGATGTCCACCTTTGTCTCCTTGCTGACGGCCTTGCCGAACTCGGCCGCGACGACCGCCGTCACAAGCACGGCCAGCGGACCGCCGGCGCCGCCCATGGCGTTTGTCGCAAAGCCGACCGGAACGAGGGAGAAGAGCACCATCGCCGGCGCGTGCAGCGCGTGACCGATGGCGACCGCCATTGCCGGACCGACCATCAGCGAGGCGCAGCCGCCGATCGTATAGCCGACCGCGGCCTCACCTTGCCGAGGGTGAAGATGATGGCGTTGAGAAAACCGATGTGGAACTGCTGACCGAGCGTGTTGAGGATCGTGCCGATCAGCAGCGAGCAAAACAGGCCCTGTGCCATCGCGCCGAGCGCGTCGATGCCGTAGCGCCGCAGAGAGATCTCGATGTCCTTTCGCTTCAGAAAGTCCCGGAATCGCTGCATAGTGAAGCCCTCCTAGAAATATGTGAGAAAAAATAAGTATGCTTTACAGGTGTCTTGACACCTGTAAAGCATACTATAAAGGCTTCGCATGCACTTGTCAACTAAATTAAACTTCTGTCAATCGCCCAGCAGCAGCCCGGCGGCCTTCAGCGCAGCGCAGGCGCGTGTGTAGGCATCCTCGTTCGGGCAGCACAGCGTGTGCAGGTGCAGTCCGCCGGTGAGCATACTCAGCGGTGCGGCGTCGCTGTCGCGGATGCGCGCGAGGAACTGCTCCACATCGTAGCGGCTGCTGATCTGGAGCTGACCGGTGAGCTGGCCGTAGATGGGGTGGTCGACGATGACGTCGAGCACGGTGCAGCCGTTGTCCACGAGGATGTCGAGCTCCTGCCCGGTCTGCGCCAGCGCGTGACGGCAGGCGATGGTGCGCGTGATGCCGTCGGTCGCCCGCGGCAAGACGTAGCCGCGCGGTGTGGCGGAGATCTCCGCGCCGCCTGCGCGAAGCAGTGCGATGTCGCCCACGATGATCTGGCGGCTGACGTTCAGCCCGGCGGCGAGCGCGGACGCGCTCACGGGACGGTCGGCCGTGCGCAGCCGGTCAAGGATCGCCTGACGGCGGGAAGCGGCCTCCATGCCTCAGCCCTGCGACTTTCCGCCGGCGTTGAGCAGGTCGAGCTTGATCTTCAGCAGCTTTTCCGACAGGTCGACGTAGTAATTGTGCGGATAGTCAAAGCGCAGCACCTCCGGCCACAGGGTCGCAAGCTGCTCGGCGCAGTAGGTGCGGATCTCATCGAGCGAGGGCTTTTGATACACGAGCTCGCCGCCGCGGAAGACGGGCACGAGCAGCTCGCGCGCCGTGAAGTCGGTGAGCACCTTCTTCTTCCATGTCGCGTCGGGGTCGCAGATCTCGAGTGGCTGCGTGTCGTCCACGTCCTCGTCGTGCAGGCAGATGTAATCCGCCTCGGCCATGCCGGTGTCGTTGCCGTAGAAGCGGTAGACCTTTTTGAAGTGCGGGTTCGTGATCTTGCCCACGTTCTCGCTGATCTTGATCTTGGGGATGATGGTCCCGTTCTCGTCCTCGATGGCTGCAGCTTGTACACGCCGCCGAACACGGCCTCGGAGCTGGCCGTGATGAGCCGCTCGCCCACGCCGAACATGTCGATCTGCGCGCCCTGGTTGAGGATGTCCTCGATAATATACTCGTCGAGCGAGTTCGAGCACGAGAATTTTGCAGCTCTGCCAGCCTGCCTCGTCGAGCAGCTTCCGCGCCTTTTTCGTCAGATACGTCATGTCGCCGGAGTCGAGCCGGATGCCGCATTTTGTAAGTCCACGGGGCTTTAAAACCTCATTGAAGACGCGGATGGCGTTCGGGATGCCGGATTTGAGCGTATTGTACGTATCGACCAGCAGCGTGGGGTTGTCGGGATAGGTTTCGCAGTAGGCCTTGAACGCCTCGTATTCCGACGGGAACATCTGTACCCACGAGTGGGCCATCGTGCCGCCGGCCGGAACGCCGTAGAGCTGGTCGGTCAGCGTGCAGGCCGTGCCTTTGCACAGCCGCCGATGTAAGCGGCGCGCGCGCCGAGGACCGCCGCGTCGACGCCCTGCGCCCGGCGGGAGCCGAATTCGAGCACCGTGCGTCCCTGTGCGGCGCGGCAGATGCGGCTGGCCTTCGTCGCGATGAGGCTCTGGTGGTTGAGCTGCAGCAGCAGAAACGTCTCGACAAGCTGCGCCTGAATGGCGGGCGCGCGGACGGTCATGATCGGCTCGCGCGGGAAGATCGGCGTGCCCTCCGGCACGGCCCAGATATCGCCCGTGAAGCGGAAGTTTTTCAGATAGTCCAGAAATGCCTCGCTGAACAGCTTCCGGCCGCGCAGATAGGCAATGTCCTCGTCGGTGAAGTGTAGGTTCTCGATGTAGTCGATGATCTGCTCGAGACCGGCGGCGATGGCGTAGCCGCCGTCGTCGGGCACGCTGCGGAAGAACACATCGAAGTAGGTGATGCGATCCTGCATGTTGTGGTCGAGATAGCCGTTGCCCATCGTCAGCTCATAAAAATCGCAGAGCATGGTCATGTTCAGCGTCTTGTTGGGGTCCATTGACCTCGCCTCCTGAATGGGTCTGCGGGATGCAGACAACAAAATATATTCTTTTCAATTATAGCCATTGTTCCGCGCGAAAGCAACGATTATTAAATTAACAAGGGAAAAGGCACGAAAAAACCAGTTCGTGCCGTTGACATCAAAATACGGTCGTTGTATCTTAATAATGTAACACAAAACAGGAGGACAATTACCATGTCTTTGACACCGGAACGCACGGCTGAGCTCCAGGAGCTCTGCCGTCAGTATCGGATCGACGTACTCACGGCCATTCACGGCGCACAGTCCGGTCACCCGGGCGGCAGCCTGTCTGCCTGTGAGATCCTCACGCTGCTGTATCAGCAGCGGATGCACGTCGACGCCGCGCACCCCGACGACCCGAACCGCGACCGCCTTGTGCTCTGCAAGGGGCACGCTGCGCCCATGCTCTACCGCAACCTGATCGGCAAGGGCTTTCTGCCCATCGAGAGCATGAATACGCTGCGCCAGACCGGCAGCCCGCTGCAGGGTCACCCGTGCATGCGCACGCCGGGCGTGGACATGCCGTCCGGCCCGCTGGGCATCGGCCTCGCCGCGGCGCAGGGCATCGCCCTCGGCCTGAAGCTCAATCAGTCCGACGCGCGCGTGTATGCCGTGCTCGGCGACGGCGAGCTCGATGAGGGCGCCGTCTGGGAGGCGGCTGCCTCGGCCGTGAAGTTCGGCCTCGACAATCTCACCGCTATCGTCGACTGGAACAAGGTGCAGCTCGACGGTACGACCGATGAGATCATGCCGCTGCGCGACCTGCCCGGCAAGTGGCGCGCCTTCGGCTGGAACGTGCTGCGCTGCGACGGGCACGATCTGACCGCGCTGGATGCCGCGCTCGACGCTGCCGCCGCCTGCAAGGGCGTGCCGACCGTGATCCTGGCCGACACGGTCAAGGGCAAGGGCGTGTCCTTTATGGAGGGCAAGGCCGCTTGGCACGGCAAGGCCATTCCGGACGCGGAATTCGCGCAGGCAATGCAGGAACTGGGAGGGAACGTCTGATGGGAAAATCCATTCGTGAAGTATACGGCACTGTGCTCGCCGAGCTCGGCGATACCAATGAGAATATCGTCGTGCTCGATGCCGACCTGTCCGGCTCTACCAAGAGCGGCATTTTCGCCAAGGCGCATCCCGAGCGGCATTTCAACATGGGCATTGCTGAGTCTGATATGGTCGCCACGGCGGCGGGCCTTTCCACGACCGGCAAGATCCCGTTCGTGAACACGTTCACCGTCTTTCTCACGACGCTGGGTCTCATCTCGGCGCGTGCGCAGGTGTGCTACGGCAACCTGAATGTGAAGTTCGGCGGCGCCTATTGCGGCATGTCCGACGCGCTCGACGGCGCGACGCATCACGCCACGGAGGACATCGCCGTCATGCGCTCGCTGCCGAACATGACCGTGCTCGTTCCGTCGGACGCGGCCAGCACCCGCTGGGCGACGAAGTATGCCGTCGACACCTACGGTCCGATGTACCTGCGCCTGTCGCGCGACGTGTACCCGGATCTGTATGACGAGAACACGAAGTTCGAGTGCGGCAAGGGCGCCATCGTGCGCGACGGCACGGACGTGACCGTCATCGCCTGCGGCATCCTTGTGCACAAGGCGATCGAGGCGGCCGAGCAGATGGCCGAGCGCGGCGTGTCCGTGCGTGTGGTGGATATGTACTCCATCAAGCCCATCGACCGCGAGCTCATCCTGCGCTGCGCGCAGGAGACGGGCGCGATCGTTACCGCCGAGGAGCACAACATCTACGGCGGTCTTGGCAGCGCCGTGGCGGAGGTGCTCGCATGGGGCGGTGCGGCTGCGCCGACGGAGTTTGTCGGTATCCCCGATACGTTCACCGAGACCGGCAAGTACACCGAGCTTCTCGCCAAATACGGCGTGGATGCTGCCGGCGTCGTGCGCGGCATCGAGCGGGTGCTCGCGCGCAAGCACTGAGTTTTTTGCACGGAAGCCGGCGGGCAGTTTGCCTGCCGGCCTTTTTATCGGATCAGGAGGACACCATGCAGCGATTTTTTGCCCCCGGCCGCACGGAGCTGGCCGGGAATCATACCGATCACCAGCTCGGGCGCGTGCTGGCGGCGTCCGTGGATGTGGGCATCCGCGCGCGCGCCGCGCGCCGCCGTGACCGCCGCGTGTGCATCCACTCGCGGGGCTACCGTCCGTTTACCGTCTCGCTTGACGATCTGAGCGTTGACCCGCGCGCCTATGGCAAACCGTGGGCACTCGTGCGCGGCGTGGCGGCGGCCATTCTGGAAGCCGGCGGGCAGATCGGCGGCTTCGAGGCGTGGGCTTCCTCTGCGCTGCGTACAGGCGGCGGGCTGTCGTCCTCGGCCGCGTTCGAGATCCTCGTTGGCCGCATCTTCAACGTGCTCTATAACGGCGGCGCGTTCACGCCGGAGCAGCTTGCCCGCTTCGGTCAGCAGGCGGAAAACCGGCACTTCGGAAAGCCCTCCGGCCTCATGGATCAGATGGCGTGCGCGCGCAGCGGCGCGGTGTATCTCGATCTGGCCGCAGGGGAGATCCTTCCGGTCGCGGCGCCGTTTGCGGCCATGGGGCTCACGCTCTGCCTGACGGACACCGGCGGCAGCCACGCAGGGCTGACGGCGGCCTACGCCGCGATCCCGGCCGATATGCACAGCGTTGCACGACGCTTCGGCGCCGAGACGCTCCTCGCAAGTCGACCCGGCGGACTTTTTCGCCCACCGGCTGCCAGGGCTTGCCGACGACCGCGCGGCACACTTTTTCGCAGAAAACGCGCGCGTGCCGCAGATGCGTGATGCGCTTGCGCGCCGGGATGCGGGGGGAATATCTGCGCCTCATGAACGCCTCCGGCCGCTCGTCGGAGCAGCTGCTGCGCAACATCCAGGTCCCCGGCGGGGACGACCGGCTTGCGCGGGGGCTTGCCTGTGCGTCGGCGCTGCTCGACGGGGTGGGTGCGTGGCGCGTGCATGGCGGCGGCTTTGCCGGGGGCGTGCAGGCGCTCATGCCGTGTACTGCCTTTCCCGCCTACCGGCAGGCGATGGAGGCGCGCTTCGGCCCCGGCTCCTGCCGCGAGCTGCGCATCACCGGCGCAGAATAAAACGCGCAGAATAAATAAAATAAACGCCCGCTTCCGACTGGAAGCGGGCATTCAGCTCGTCAAAAACCTCTTTGTCAAAAAGTAATACTTTTGACAGTCTAACGCCCGCTTCCTACCGGAAGCGGGCATTTGCGATATTGTGATTATTTCAGGCGGATGCTCAGCAGCACGGGGTTGTGGTCGGAGAAGCGGAAGCCGTCGTCCTGCGTCTGCACGCTTGTCAGCTCCACGTTCGGCGAGAGGATAAAGCCGTCGATGACGTAGTGCTGCGTGGCCTCGCTCTCGGCGTCATAGGGCTGATTGTCGAGGCGGCAGGTCGGCACGGACGTGTCATACGCGAAGTGCCAGCCGTCGGGCAGCATGCTGTCGTCGAGCATGCCGGGCGTCCAGAGATCATCGTTTTTGATCGGGTACTTGTCCAGTCCACCGGGGAAGGTCTGGTTGAAGTCGCCGCCGGCGATGACGTAGTTGCCCTTGGCGTATTCCTGCTCGAGGAACGACGTGAGCGCGGCGGTCTGCGCGGCCTTTCCATCGCCGTCGTCATATGCCTCGAGGTGGAGGTTGACGAGCACGAGCTGCGCATCCGTGCCCTCAAGGTCGATGTATACGGGCATGAGGCAGCGCTTGAGGTTTGCCACCGACACCGGCCACTTGAACGGGCTCGGCAGCGCGATGCGCTCGGCCGAGGCGATGGGCGCGGTCGAGAGCGTCATGAGCCCCGTGTTCACCCGGCCGATCGGCGGGATGGGGTAGGGCACGAAGGCGCACTTGTAGTTCAGGGCGTGTGCACTGTCCAGCTGCGTCTCGGTGCGCAGGCGGCCTGCCTCCTCAATGCCGTAGGCATGGGTCGAGGGGCCGGCGTCGATCTCCTGCAGGAACGTGAAGTCGGCGGCCATGCCCTGCACGGTCGCGACGATGCCGTCCATGTTCTTCTCCACGATGGCCTTGCTCGGCGCGCGGGTCTGCTTGCCGCCGTCCATGAAGAAGTCGGACTCTTCGCCCAGACCGGCATAGCCGACGTTCCACGACAGGATGGACACCTCGTCGCCCGGGGCGAAGGCGGCGGTGCTGTTGTCGCCGCGCGTTACGACGGCGGTCTCCGTCTTGACGTTGAGCTGCGTGGCGGTCAGCCAGATGAGCAGCGCGGCGAACAGACCGACGATAACAGCCAGGACGATCAGAATGATCTTGATTGGTTTTTTCATGGGATGCTTCCCTCCTCTGGGGCAGTTTACCACAATCTGTTGCCCCATGCAAACACAATCTTTGCAGGAACTTTACCCAGACTTCACCGGTTGAGCAGCCAGACGCCGAGGTTCAGGTACGCCGCGAACAGCAGCCACAGGAGGTACGGTGCGCACAGCCATGCAGCCGCCGGAGCGCGGCGGGAAAACTGCGCGCTCATCGCCAGCACGAGCGCGATCAGCCCCGCGAGCAGGAAAAACGCCGCGGCGTGCTCCTGCCACAGGAAAAACACCACCGGCCAAAAACCGTTGACGCCGAGCTGGACGCACCAGAGTGCGGCCGCCTGCCTGCGCGCACTGCCGGAGGCGGCGCGCCAGACGCGCCCCATGGCGATGCCCATGAGCAGATAGAGCAGCGTCCACACGACCGGAAACAGCCGGTCCGGCGGTGTGGCGGGCGGCTTGGTCAGCAGGTCATAGGCCTCCATCCCAGCGCGTGCGGCGGCACCTGCCGCGCCGCCGACGGCCAGCGCGAGCACGACGAAGAAAAGATAAGGGCGCAGCGCGCTCCATTTGTTCAACTTGCCTCACCTCGGAGAAAAACGGGATACTTTAATCTATGCCGCGTCCACTTGTAAAATACATGGGATCCATGATACACTAATAGGGCGAAAATTGACAATAACGGAGGTTCCCGATATGGATTATGCACACCTGATGCAGGCAGACCCGGAGCTGTATGCTTCCATGGCGCGCGAGCTGGAGCGCCAGCGCGACCATCTGGAGCTGATCGCGTCCGAGAATTTCACAAGTCAGGCCGTCATGGAGGCTGTTGGCAGCCACCTGACGAACAAATACGCCGAGGGCTATCCCGGCGCGCGCTACTACGGCGGCTGTGAGTATGTCGATGAGGTCGAGCGCCTGGCGATCGAGCGCGTGACGCGGCTGTTCGGCGCGGACCACGCAAACGTCCAGCCACACTCCGGCTCGCAGGCGAATATGGCCGTGTATGCGGCGCTGCTGCAGCCGGGCGACCGGATCCTCGGCATGAACCTCTCCCACGGCGGACATCTGACGCACGGCAGCAAGGCGTCTTTGTCCGGGAAATATTTTGAGGCGCATTTCTACGGCGTTGACCCCGAGACCGAGACCATCGACTATGAGGCGCTTGCGCGCACAGCCGAGGAGGTCCGCCCGAAGCTCATCATCGCCGGTGCGAGCGCGTATCCGCGCGTGATCGACTTTGCGCGCTTCCGTCAGGTCGCCGATTCCGTCGGCGCGTACCTGATGGTCGATATGGCGCACATCGGCGGCCTGGTCGCTGCGGGCGTGCACCCGAGCCCCGTGCCGTATGCCGACGTCGTCACCTGCACGACGCACAAGACGCTGCGCGGCCCGCGCGGTGCGATCATCCTCTGCCGCGACGAGCTGGCAAAAAAGATCGACAGCGCTGTTTTCCCCGGCACACAGGGCGGCCCACTCATGCACGTCATCGCCGGCAAGGCGGTCTGCTTCGGCGAGGCGCTGCAGCCGGCCTTCCGCACCTATCAGCAGCAGGTGGTCAAGAATGCCGCCGTGCTCGCCGAGACGCTGCAGCAGGGCGGCATCCGTCTGGTCTCCGGCGGCACGGATAATCATCTCATGCTGGCCGACGTTTTCAGCCGCGGCCGCACCGGTGCGCAGATGCAGGATCTGCTCGACGCGGCGAACATCACCGCCAACAAGAACACCATCCCGAACGAGACGCAGTCCGTGCGCGTCACGAGCGGCGTGCGTCTGGGTACGCCGGCCGTCACGACCCGCGGCATGGGCGAGGAGGAGATGCGTCAGATCGGCGCGCTCATCTGCCGTCTGGTCGATGAGGGCGAGGACGCCGTTGCGTCCGTGCGGGCGCAGGTGCTCGACCTGTGCGCGCGCTTCCCGCTCTATCCGGATCTGCAGGCGTAAGCTGCAGTCAGGCCGCAAACCCCTTTGTCAAAAAGCAACACGTTTTGACAGCCTTAAAAACCGCGCTCCCGAAACACGGGAGCGCGGTTTTCTGCTGTTTACGGCTTGCACGCGCCGCAGGGTGTGTAGCCCGCGGTCAGCGCCTGCTCGGCGCTGTCAAAGCCGATGCGGTTTTCCGCTTTGACCTGCGCTGCGTATCTGCAGCCGGCGCGGTGATATTTCATGGAGTTGCGGTTGCCGATGTAGGCGGCATCCACTGCGGCGGTCGTCTGCGGCTGTTTGGGTGCGGCGGTCGGCACCGGGGCTGCGGTCTCGGGCGGCACGTTGCGCTCGGTCGTGATGACGACGGCCTGCGCCGGCGAACGCACCTCGCGGATGGTGGCGACGCCTGCCCATCCCGCCGTGACGGCGAGCGCGCGAGCACCAGCTCCACGAACCACCACGTTTTCCAAAGCCGTGTGCCGCGCGGTGCGTACTGCAATGCGAGCAGCAGCACGGCCGCCTCCAGCGCGGTAAGACCCCAGCTGAGCTGCCCGCAGGCGAGCAGGGCGATACCGGCGGCGGTGCACACGCAGCCCAGCAGTACCTTCCAGATACGGCGCCATTCGATCTGCATTCCGTTCTTCCTCCCTTTGGCGGCAAATGTGCGCGCTCATTGCGTCGTTTTGCTCTGTAAATTGTTTATTCTATCCGGTTTCACAAAAAAATCAAGACCTAAATGAAAAAAAGCTTACATTTTCTCAAAATTTGTGTTACACTACTTCAAGGGGGCAGGTTTGCGGCCGCAGTGCGGCCGCATGGCCGCCCGATTTGTTTGTTTTTGAGGCTTGGCGGAGGAAAGGATAGTCAAATGTACGAGATTGGTCAATTGATCGTGTATGGAAACGAGGGCGTCTGCCGCGTGGAGGAGATCGGCACGCCGAAGATCTCCGGTGTGGACAAGCACCGCGATTACTATACGCTTGCGCCCATTTACCGCGAGGGGAAGGTGTTCACGCCTGTGGACAGCAAGGTGTTCATGCGCCCGGTGATCTCGCGCGAGGAGGCGCTGGCGCTCATTGACCGCATCCCGGCGATGACCGCGGAGGTCTATGAAAACGCCAATCTCCGTTTCCTCAATGAGCACTATCAGCACTGCCTCCAGAACTATACCTGTGCTGACCTTCTGCAGCTGATCAAGGACGTGCGCGCCAAGCGCTGCCGGATGATCGAGCGGGGCAAGAAGCTCGGCCTCGTCGACGAGCGCTATATGAAGCGCGCCGAGGAGATGCTCCACGGGGAGCTGGCCGTTGCGCTGGGTATGACGCGCGAACAGGTGCCGCAGTTCATCAGTGATGCGCTCGGTGACGCGGGCGAGCCGGAAGCCGCCCTTGCCTGAATCGGAAGTTGGAGATCCCGCCGGACATTGCGTCCGGCGGGATTTTTGCAGTTTTCCCTTGACAGACGGGCAAAGTGCGTGTATGCTACGGTTTGAATTCGGGACTGATTCCTGATTTGGAGGCGAATCATGCGAAACAGTTATCACACGCAGCAGCGCTGTGCGCTGCTGGCGTTTTTGTCTGCGCACGCGGACGAGCAGTTCACGGTCGAGCAGCTGCTCGCGGCCATGGGCGACGCTGCACCCGGACGCAGCACGGTCTACCGTGCGCTTGACCGGCTGGTCGAGGAGGGTACGGTGCGCCGCTTCGCGCCCGAGAGCGGCGGGAGCGCGGCCTATCAGGCCATGGATCCCGGTCACTGCGATGCGCACCTGCACTTAAAATGCGTCGGCTGCGGGCGGCTGATCCATCTTGACACCGGCGTCTCCGACGCGCTGCAGGCAGACCTGCTGCGCGCGGCGGGCTTCACGGTCGACGGCCGCAGCACGACGATCTACGGCACGTGCGCCGCCTGCGGCAGAAAGCGTGACGGCCATGCGTAAGATCTTATGTGTGCTGCTCTCGGCTGTGCTGGCGGTGTCGGCGCTGTCCGGCTGCGCGGTGCAGAAAAACCCGGATGCAGACGATGGCAAGCTCCATGTCGTCACGACGATCTTTGCGCCCTATGACTTTGCGCGGCAGGTCGGCGGGGACGATGTGTCGGTCACGATGCTGCTGCGCCCCGGCTGCGAGGTGCACGCCTATGAGCCGACGCCGAAGGACATCATCGCCATCCGCAATGCCGATGTGTTCATCTACGTCGGCGGCGAGTCGGATGCGTGGGTGCAGACGGTGCTCGAGGGAGCGGATAACCCCGATCTGCGTGTCGTGACGCTCATGGACTGCGTCGAGCTGCTGCACGAGGAGACCGTCGAGGGAATGCAGGCCGAACGGCACGGCCACGACCATGATGAGGAGGACGAGGACGAGGAAGAGCTCGATGAGCACGTCTGGACGTCTCCGCGCAACGCCGCACGCATCTGCCGGAAGCTGTGCGACACGTTCTCGGCGGCGGACAGCGCGCACGCGGCGCAGTATGCGCAGCGCTGTGGGGACTATGTGGAGCAGCTTGACCGCCTTGACGCGGAATTTCAGGATGTAGTGGAGCATGCTGCGCGAAAAACGGTGGTTTTTGCAGACCGTTTCCCACTGCGGTATTTTGCCGACGCCTACGGACTGGACTACTATGCGGCCTATCCCGGCTGCGCGGACGCGGCCGAGCCGTCGGCTGCCACGGTGGCATTTCTGATCGACAAGGTGCGCGCGGAGGGCATCCCGGTCGTGTTCACGATCGAGCTCTCGAACGGCAAGCTCGCCGACACGATCTGTGAGGCCACGGGCGCGAAAAAACTGGAATTTGCGACCTGTCACAACGTGACGGCGCAGGCATTTGCAAACGGCGCAACGTATTTGCAGCTCATGGAGCGCAACGTACAGGCGCTGCGGGAGGCATTGAACTGAATGGCACTCATTACTTGTGAACACGTCTGTCTCGGCTATGACGGGCAGACGGTGCTGCGCGACGTGAACTTCACGGTCTCGCGCGGCAATCTGCTGTGTGTGGTCGGCGAAAACGGCTCGGGCAAGTCCACGCTCATCAAGGGACTGCTCGGTCTCAAGGCACCGGAGCAGGGCAGCATCACGCTCGGCGACGGACTCGTGCGCAACGAGATCGGCTACCTGCCGCAGCAGACACAGCTCCAGCGCGACTTTCCGGCAAGCGTGGCGGAGGTCGTGCGCTCGGGCTGCATCAACCAGATGCACGGCCGCGCGTTTTATTCCCGCGCCGACCGCGCCCGTGCGCAGGAAAATATGGAGCGCATGGGCATCGAGGATCTGGCCGGCTGCAGCTATCAGGCGCTCTCCGGCGGCCAGCAGCAGCGCGTGCTGCTCGCGCGCGCCCTGTGCGCCACGCGCAAGCTCCTCCTGCTCGACGAGCCGGTCACGGGGCTTGACCCCGTGGCGACGGGGGAGCTGTATAACCTCATCAAGCTCGTCAACCTCTGCAACGACATCACCGTCATCATGGTCACGCACGACATTGACGCCGCGCTGCGCTATGCCACGCACGTGCTGCACCTCGGCCATCAGCAGTTGTTTTACGGCACGGCGGCGGACTATAAGCAGAGCGATGCCGCGCGCCGGTTTCTGGGAGGACGGAAGGTATGAAGATCATTCTGGAGATGCTGTCGTATCCGTTTCTTGTGCGCGCGCTCGTGGTGGGCGTGCTGGTGTCGCTGTGCGCGTCGCTTCTGGGCGTGTCGCTCGTGCTCAAGCGCTACTCCATGATCGGCGACGGGCTCAGTCACGTCGGCTTCGGTGCACTTGCGATCGCAGCGGCGTTCAATCTCGCACCGCTGGCGGTGGCGGTGCCGGTCGTGGTCGTGGCGGCGTTTTTGCTGCTGCGCCTGTCGCAGAGCGGCAAGCTCAAGGGTGACGCCGCGATCGCGCTGCTCTCGAGCAGCGCACTGGCCATCGGCGTGATGACCGTATCCGTCACGAGCGGCATGAATACCGATGTGAATAACTACATGTTCGGCAGCATCCTGTCGCTGTCGTCGGCCGATCTGCGCCTGAGTCTGATTTTGTCGGCGGCGGTGCTGGCGCTGTTCGTGCTGTGCTATCCGCGCATTTTCGCCGTCACCTTTGACGAGACGTTCTCGCGCGCGACGGGCGTGCACACGCAGGCGTACAATATGCTCCTTGCGGTGCTCACGGCGGTCACGATCGTGCTCGGTATGCGCATGATGGGCGCGCTGCTCATCTCGAGCCTCATCATCTTCCCGGCGCTGACGGCGATGCGCGTGTTCGGCACGTTCCGCTCTGTCACGATCTGCGCGGCCGTGGTGTCGGTGGTGAACTTCCTGCTGGGTATGGTCCTGTCCTACGTGTTCGAGACGCCGTCCGGCGCGAGCGTCGTGGTGGTCGATCTCGTGGTGTTTCTGCTCTTTTGCGGTGTGCAGCGGATTCAGTGCCGCGTGAAAAAATGAGAAATGAAGCGGCGGCTCCGGTCAGAGCCGCCGCTTTGGACGTTTTCAGCACTGCATCTGCTTGAGCATCTCCTGCCGCAGGTGCACGATGATGCGCTTTTTCGAGCCGGCTGATGTAGCTCTGTGAGATGCCGAGCAGGTCTGCGACCTCCTTGCGTCGCCTCGTGCGTGCCGCCGATGCCGAAGCGCAGCAGGATGATGCGCCGGTCGCGCTCGCACAGCGTCTCGATGGCGTGCAGGAGCATGGTGCGCTCGGCGTCGTCCTCGAGCGGGCGGCTCACGGCGTCGGCGTCCGTGCCGAGAATGTCCGAGAGCAGCAGCTCGTTGCCGTCCCAGTCGGTGTTGAGCGGCTCGTCAATGCTCACCTCCGTTTTCTGCGCGCTGCATTTGCGCAGATACATGAGGATCTCGTTTTCGATGCAGCGCGAGGCGTAGGTCGCAAGCTTGATGTTCTTGTCCGGCTTGAAGGTGTGGATGGCCTTGACGAGACCGATCGTGCCGATCGAGATCAGATCCTCGATGTGGATGCCGGTGTTTTCAAACCGGCGTGCGATGTACACCACCAGCCGCAGGTTGTGTTCGATGAGCAGGGACGCGGCGTCCTCGCTCCCGGCGGTGAGCGCGCGGATGGCCTGCTGCTCGGCCTCGCGCCCGAGCGGGGCGGGCATGGTGTCGCTCCCGCCGATGTAAAACACCCCCGGCGCACCGCCGCGCAGCCGCAGCCGCAGCGCCGTCCAGAGCGTGTGCAGTCTTTCCAGTAGTCTTGGCACGAAAACCCCTCCTCAGCTTTTTGGCGGCAGCACCATGGAAAATGCCCCGTCGGATGTGAGTGCCTGCGCGCTCAGGGCCAGCAGCATCGGCTCCGGCGCGCCGTCGATCATCACGCTGTCCGGCCGAAACGCCGGCAGCAACGCACCCGTCACGCCCACCGCGCGGTACGGCAGCAGCACGACCCGTCCGGTACATTCCGGCAGCGCGCCGAGCACCGCCAGCGTCTGCACCGCGTCGTCCGGCAGCGCGTGCAGCGCCGGAAACAGCGGCAGCACCGCCGCACGCTCGACCACGGCCGCCGGCAGACCGGACACCGGGTCATGCAGGTCGTTGCCGCTGTCGCGCAGAGCGCGGACGGTCGTGCTGCGTCCGGCGAGTGTGACCGTCACGGTGTGCACTTCGCGCGCGGCGGTCTTTGCCCGCCGCCGGAACACCGTCGACACGGCCGCATAGCACACGGCAAACGACAGCACCAGCACCCGGCCGGACACCGTCACGAGCGCACCGCTGCCCGGCGACACGCCCGCGAGCATGCTCGCTGCGTATACCGCGCCGCCGAACGCGGCGGAAACCGCGAAACACCACCGCGCACCGCGCCCAGTGCGCCTCGCCGCCGAAGGCGATGAGTGCCATGGCCGCGCCGAGTGCGAGCTTCATCGCGCCGCTGCCGAGCCAGCTGCACCCGGGCAGGACCATGAGCGCTGCGTACAGCGCCCCCGTGAGCGCCGCGAGCAGATACCGAGCGCGGCGCAGCACCACGCCGCACACGCGCGCGGACGCGAGCACAAGACAGTAGTCGAGGAGCAGATTGAGCCCGAACAGGCGATCGAGATAGATGACGTCCATGGTGCTATCGTATCACGGCGCGCGCGGGAAAATGCGCAAAAGCCGCCGCAGCAAAGTATCCGGAAAAAAGCACGGTTTCCCGGTGCGGGAAATGTCGCAGAGCGTTGATTTTGCAGTGGGCGGCTGTTATAATGATGCGTGATTTCAAAGCAGGCGCGCGCAGTGCGCTGCATGTTTTCGATATTCCCTTGGGAGGCAAACGATGAAAGCTGACAAACGATCTTTGGCACTGATCCTGGCACTGGTGCTCATCTGCACGGTGCTGCCGGTCCCGGCGGCACAGGCTGCGGATGTGCAGCCAGTGCTCTCGGCTGCGCTGGCGCGGCAGGCTTCCGCCGTCCCGTCGCCGGGCTATGGTGATGAGTGGACGGTACTCGGTCTCGCGCGCGGCGGCTATTTCACCGCGGACAGCGACTATTTTGCGCGCTATTACGCAGACCTCGCGGCCAAAGCGCCGGAGCTGACGGCGGCGTCCGGGCGCGACGGCGCGCTCAACGCCTACAAGTCCACGGACAATTCGCGTGTCATCCTCGCCCTGTCCGCCATCGGGCGCGACGCGGCGCAGGTCGGCGGGTGCGATCTGACCGCGCCGTATGCGGATTTTGCATGGGTGAGCAATCAGGGCATCAACGGGCCCATCTTCGCGCTGCTCGCGCTCGACAGCCGCAATTACCTGCCCGGCAGCGCGGTGCGCCGTCAGTGCGTGGATGCGATCCTGAGCGCCGAGTGCTCCGGCGGCGGCTGGGCGTTCGGCGGCTCTGCTGCCGACCCGGACATGACGGCCATGGCGCTGCAGGCGCTGGCGGCCTACCGCTCCGAGGCGGCGGTCGCGGCGGCCGTGACGCGCGGTCTGGATGTGCTCTCGGCGATGCAGACCGGTGACGGGGGCTTCGCCTCATCCGGCGTTGTGAACGCCGAGAGCGCCGCGCAGGTCATCGTTGCGTGCACGGCGCTGGGCATCGATCCGGACACGGACAGCCGCTTTGTCAAGGACGGCGACTCGGCGGTCGATGCGCTGCTGACGTTTTATGATGCGGATGCGGCCGCCTTTCGCCACACGGCCTCCGGCAGCGTGAACAGCCTTGCCACCGAGCAGGCGGTGTATGCGCTTGTGGCCGTGTCACGTCTGCGCCGTGGGCAGAGCAGCCTCTATCAGGAGACGGACACGCCCACGGTCAAGACGCCCGACGACCCCGGCACGTCGATTGCGCGCGTGCTCTGCACGGCGGACGGCAGCGGCCTCATCCCGGCGGGATACCGCACGGTCGCAGTGTGCCCGCCGGATGCGTCGGCGGACAGCACCGTCACGTTTTCCGACGGGACGCAGCTGCTCTACAGCCCTGTATTGTCCGAGCGCAGCGGCATGCCGACGTGGGTGTGGCTCTTCGCGCCGGACGTGACGGATGATGCGCTCAACGACCCGGCAAGCTACACCGTGGCAAACGGAAAATCTGCCGTGCTCACCGTCGGCGATGTCAACGGTGACGGTGTCATCAACGCGCAGGATGCGCTGGCCATCCGCACGGCCTGCGCCGGGGAGACGACTCCGGCGGCGAACGTGCTGCTGGCGATGGATGCGGATCTCAACGGCCGCGTGGACGCACAGGATGTGCGCGCGGTGGCCGACAGCTTTGTGTACGATACGGCGCTGCCCGCAGCGCAGGAGGACGAAACATGAAGTCTTTCCGGACAAAAAAGAATCTTGCCATTGCGCTCAGCGTCCTGCTTGTCGCGGCGATCGTGGTGCTGTGCATCGCTCTGCGGCAAAAGAGCGACGCGGATGTTGACCCCACGCTGACGCTCGTGTGCACGCCGGCGGATGCCGACGGTGTGTGCACAGTCGATGTGGAGCTGACCGGTCTGCCGGACGGCGGACATTACGGGGCGGCGAGCATCGCCGTGGCCTTCGACCCGGCGCAGCTGACCTTTCTCGGCACGGACGACGGGGACATCCCGCTCGTGATGGGAAGCCTCCCGGAGTGGGAGAGCAATCCCGCGCGCGCAAACGAGACCGGAAGCGCGCGTGCGCTGTGTCTGCCGGAGGAGGGGGCTGCGCTGGCCACATCGACCGGCAGCGTGCTCGTGCGCCTGCACTTTCGGCTGGCCGACGGTGTTACGGAGTCGGCGCTGACGGTGACGGACGCGGTGCTTGCCGCCGCGGACGAGACCGAGAGCCTCGCCTCGGCAGCGGCCACGCTCACGGTCGCCGGCGGGACGGTGCGCCATGGCTAAGCGGCGCATTGCTTGCCTGCTGCTGTGCCTGCTGCTGGTGCTATGTACTGCCTGCGGTGCGCAGCCGGACAGTGACGGCGCGCTGCACTGCACGGTGACGATCGAATGCGGCACGGTGCTCGGGCACATGGACGATCTGAGCCCCGGCAAGGCGGAGCTTATCCCGTCCGACGGCGTGCTCCTGCCGGAGACGGTGGTCGCCTTTTCCGAGGGGGACACGGTGTTTGACGTGCTGCAGCGTGTCTGCCGGGCGCAGGGCATCCACATGGAGTCGAACTGGACGCCCGCGTACAACAGCGCCTACATCGAGGGCATCGGCAACCTCTACGAATTCGACTGCGGCAACCTCTCCGGCTGGATGTACAGTGTCAACGGCGTCTGGCCGGACTATGGCTGCAGCAGCTGCACGCTGCACGACGGCGACACCGTCGTCTGGAGCTATACCTGTGATCTTGGGCGCGACGTCGGCGCCCGGCAAGGAGAACCATGACCGATTCTTTTTCGGCGCTGCATCCGGCGCTGACCTTTTGCTATTTTGCGGCGGTGCTGCTGCTGACGATGTTCGTGCTGCACCCGGTGTTTCTGGCGCTGAGCCTGCTGGGCGCGCTGGGCTACTGCGCGCAGCTGCGCGGCTGGCGCAGCCTGTGGCGGACACTCGGCCGGCTCGTGCCGTTTCTGGTGCTGATGGCGGCGCTCAATGCACTGTTCAACCACGCGGGCGTGACGATGCTGTTTTATCTGCCCAACGGCAACCCCGTCACGCGCGAGGCCCTGTGCTACGGAGCGGCTGCGGCGGCGATGTTCGCGGCCGTGATTTTGTGGTTTCAGTGCTGCAACGCCGTCATGACGGCGGATAAATATCTGTACGTGTTCGGCGGCGTGCTGCCGAGCGTGTCCCTGCTGCTGAGCATGGCGCTGCGCTTCGTGCCGAAGTTCACTGCGCATATGCGCGCCGTCGCTGCGGCACAGGCGTCGCTCGGCTGCGGCACGCGTGAGGGCGGTGCGTGGCAGCGGCTGCGCAGCGGCGCGCGTGTGCTGTCCGTCACCGTCTCGTGGGCGCTCGAGAGCGGCATCACGGCGGCGGACTCCATGAAGAGCCGGGGCTACGGCGCCGGCAGAAGAACGTATTTCGGCAACTACCGCTTCACCCGGCGCGACGGCCTGCTCAGCGCCGTGCTTGCGCTCGCGCTTGCGGGCGTGTGCGTGGGCATCGGCCGCGGCGCGCTGTATGTGCGCTATTACCCGTCGATACACATCGGCAGCGCCGGCGCGCTCGGCGCGGTGTGCGCGGCGTGCTTTGCGCTGCTGTGCTTTTTGCCGCTGCTGCTCGATGGAAAGGAGGCGCTGACATGGCGTCGTTTGCGCTCGAACATCTGACATTTTCCTATCCGGGGCAGACGTGCCCGGCGCTCGACGATCTCACGCTCACGATCCCCGAGGGCGCGGTCACGGTCCTCTGCGGCGAGAGCGGCAGCGGCAAGTCGACCCTCCTGCGCCAGCTCAAGACCTGCCTCACGCCGCACGGCGAGACCGGCGGCACGGTGCGCTTTGGGGACGCGCTTTTAAAAGACATCCCGTTTGCCGAGCAGGCGCGGCGCATCGGCTTCGTGCTCCAGCATCCGGACGATCAGATCGTGACGGACAAGGTGTTTCACGAGCTCGCGTTCGGGCTCGAGAGCCTCGGCTGCGACGAAAAAACCATGCGGCTGCGTGTCGCCGAGATGGCGAGCTATTTCGGCATTGCCGACTGGTTCGAGCGCGACGTGCACACGCTCTCCGGCGGGCAAAAGCAGATGCTCAACCTCGCCTCCGTCGTGGTCATGCGGCCGGATGTGCTCATTCTGGACGAGCCGACGAGCCAGCTCGACCCCATCGCGGCGAGCACGTTTTTGCACACGCTGCGCAAGCTCAACGAGGAGCTGGGGCTCACGATCCTGCTGTCCGAGCAGCGGCTGGAGGAGGCCGTGCCGCTGGCGGATCATCTCATCGTACTCGAACGGGGGCGGCTGCTTGCCTCCGGTGCGCCGCAGGAGGCGGCGGCCGCGGTGCGCAGCCGGCCGATCTTCTCTGCCATGCCTACGGCGGCGCGCATCGCCGCCGCACTCGGCGCACCGGAGCACCTGCCGCTCACCGTGCGCGAGGGGCGGGCATATCTGCGCGGCTATGCGCAGCATCCGCTGTCGGAGGCGAAAAGTGCCCCCGCACAGGCACAGCCCGTGCTGACCGTGCGCGACGGCTGGTTTCGCTATGCGCAGAACGCGCCGGACGTGCTGCGCGGTTTTTCACTCACGCTGCGCCCGGGCGAGCTCTACGCGCTCACCGGCAGCAACGGCGGCGGCAAGACGACGGCGCTCGGCGTGCTTGCGGGGCAGCTGCGGCTGTATCGCGGCAGCGTGTATCTGGACGGGAAAAAGCAGCGCACGCTCCAGCCCCTGCGCGACGGCATCGCCGCCGTGCCGCAGGACCCGCGCACGCTCTTCACGGCGGACACGGTGCGCGCCGATCTTGCGTCGCTCGGCAGAGATGACGCACTGGTGGACACGGTTGTGCAGCAGATGGCGCTCGCGCCGCTGCTCGAGCGGCACCCGTTTGATCTCTCGGGCGGGGAGCAGCAGCGTGCCGCGCTGGCGAAGGTGCTGCTCATGCAGCCGCGCGTGCTGCTGCTCGATGAGCCGACCAAGGGCATGGACGGCGCGTTCAAGGCGGACTTCGGCGCGCTGCTGCGCAAGCTCTGCGCGCAGGGCACGGCTGTGTGCATCGTGAGCCACGATGTGGAGTTTTGCGCGCAGTATGCCGACCGCTGCGGTCTGCTCTTTCGCGGCGAGGTCGTGACGGAAAACGACCCGCGCGCGTTTTTCTCCGGCAATTATTTTTACACCACGGCGGCGGCGCGCATCGCGCGCACCGTTGCACCCGGCGCGGTGCTGTGCGAGGAGGTCGTGCAATGTCTCGCAGACTGACGCGCCGCACATGGGCCGCGCTGGCGATCCTGCTCCTGGCGATCCCGGCGTTGATGGCGGTGTTCGTGTGCGTGTGGGACGAGCGCAAATACTACCTCACGTCGCTGCTGCTCGTGGGGCTGATGTTCGTGCCGTTCGCACTGCGGTTTGAAGGCCGCAGGCCGCAGGCGCGCGAGCTCGTGCTGCTGGCGACGATGACGGCACTGGCCGTGGCCGGGCGCGCGGCGTTTTACTGGCTGCCGCAGTGTAAGCCCGTGTGCGCGATCGTGATCCTCACGGCGGTGGCCTTCACGCCGGAGGCGGGCTTCGTCACCGGCGCGGCGGCGGGGCTGATCTCGAACTTTTTCTTCGGTCAGGGACCGTGGACACCGTGGCAGATGCTCGGCTTCGGGCTCGTGGGCTTTGTCGGCGGCGTGCTGTTTTCGGGGCGCAGGGTGCGCCTTGTGCCGCTGCTGATCTACGGCTTTTTGTCGGTGTTCGTGCTCTACGGCGTGCTGCTCGACACGGCGAGCATGCTCATGTACAACGCCGCGCCCTCGTGGCAGCTCTGGCTTGCAACGTGCGCGTCCGGGGTCGTTTTCAACCTCATCCATGCGTGCAGCACGGCGGTGTTTTTGCTCGTGCTGTACAAGCCGCTCCTGAGCAAGCTTGCGCGTGTGAAAGAAAAGTACGGGCTTCTGGAATGAAAAAAGTCTCCGCATCCAACCGGATGCGGAGACTTTTTTATCTGTACTTCATGCCTGCTGCCAGAGCAGGCGGTGATCGTCAAAGATGACCTGCAGCCGACCGGTGTCCTTCCCCCACGCGAGGTAGGAGCGCACCGTACTGCCGACGAGCGCGTACTGCTCAAAATCCATCACAAGATCAAAGCGCCGGAACAGCTGCTGCAGCACGGATTCGAACGTCTGCGGGGTGCGGCAGAGCCCGGTGATGATGTCTGCGATCTCGAGCACCTTGTCGATGTTGTACTGCGCGAGCGGCACGATGTTTTCCGTCACGGCGGCGTGCGCCGGCACGAATGCACGCGCGCGGAGCGACTTGACCGTCTCGAGCGTGTTCAGGTACGCTGCGACGTCGTAAAGAAAGCCGATCTGATACTTTTCCAGCGTCTCGCGGCTCGACAGGCAGTCGGCCAGATACACCACGTCGTCCGGCGTGCGAAAGCCCACCATGTCGAAAAAATGCCCCGGCAGCGGCAGCAGCTCGAACCCCTCCGGCAGACACGCCGCAGTCAGCTCCTGCGCGTCGCTCGGCTTCGCCATTAGAAACTTATGCCGCAGGTCCTTCGGCGGATAGCCGCCGTAGAGAAACGCGGGCTCGAGCAGCGGGTGGCGCGTGAGATCGCACTCGATGCCGGGGGCATAGACCCTGCAGCCGGTCTGGTTTTGCAGGTACTGGTTGCCGCCGATGTGGTCGGCGTTGGAGTGCGTGTTGTAGATGGCGGTCAGATGCCAGCCGTTTTGGTCGAGCAGCTGGCGCACCTTGCGTCCGGCCTCCTTGTCGTTGCCGCTGTCGATGAGGCAGACGTCGGTGTCGTTGAGGCGCACAAGACCGATCTTGGCGGGGCTCTGGATATAGTAGCTGTTTCCGGAAACCTGCGTCAGTTCGTACATCGGGGCGTCCTCCTTTTTCAGATGTTTTGCCGGCGGATGAGCGGCTCGACCTGTGCGGCGAGCTGCGCGAGCGCGCCCGGCGCAAACGGGGAGCGGAAGCCGGCTTCGGTCAGCAGCTCCGTCCAGAGCTTTCGCCGCCCTGCTCCGACAGGTGCAGGTAGCGGGCGAATGCATCGGCATAATCGTCCTGCGACGCGAGCAGGAACTGGAACGCCGCTGTCTGCGCAAGACAGTAGTCAATGTAGTAAAACGGTGTCTCATAGATGTGCATCTGGTATTGCCAGCGCGTGCCGCGCTCGAGATACGGGATGCCGCGCTGGTCGATGTGCGGACGGTACTTCGCCTCCAGCTCCAGCCAGACGGCGTTGCGCCCGGCGGGGGTGAGATCGGGCTCGGCGTAGACGCGGTGCTGGAATTCGTCCACCATCGTGCCGTAGGGCAGGAAGCTCAGCGCATCGAGCGCATGCTGGAAGCGGTAGCGCTGCGCGTCGCCCGCCTGCGGGAAAAAGCCGTCGAGATACGGCCAGGCGAAAAACTCCATGCTCATCGAGTGCGTTTCGGCGGTCTCCATGCCGCCGCAGCCGAGCTCGAGCGCGAAGCGGTTGTCCGCGATCAGGTAGGCGTTGAGCGCGTGACCGGCCTCGTGCGTCACGACGTCCACGTCGCCGGAGGTGCCGTTGAAGTTTGCGAGGATGAACGGCTGATGATACTTGACAAACTCCGTGCAGTAGCCGCCGCCCCACTTGTTCGGGCGCGCATCGACGTCGAAGGCCTCGTTTTGGCACATCATGCGGAAAAACGTGCCCGGCACGTCGCCCATGGCGTCGTACATCTTCTGCGCAGCGGCAAAGAGCGCCTCCTTGCCGCAGGGTGTCGGATCGCCGCCGGGGGTAAAGGCCTCGTTGTCGTAGAGGCGGAACGTGTCGATGCCGAGACGCTTCGCGTTTTCCAGCCGCAGCCGCGACACGACCGGCACGATGTCGCGCACGATGTTCTCGCGGAACGTCTGCACGGCCTGCACATCGTAGCACATGCGCTCCATGCGGCAGTAGCCGAGCTCGATGAAGTTTTCATAGCCCATTTTCCTGGCCATCCGGTCGCGCACGTGCACGAGCCGGTCAAAGATGCCGTCGAGCTGCTCACTGTGTGCTTCCAGCGTCGTGCCGAGCACCTCATAGCATTCTCTGCGCGTGGCGCGGTCGGCGCTGCGGGCGTATTTCATCAGCATCGGGCGCGGCAGCTGTTCGCCCCGGAAGGGGAAGAGCATGCCCGCCATGAGCTGGGCGTATTCGCTGACGAGCTTGTTCTCCTCGACCATGTCGTCCACGATCTCCGGCGACATGCTCCGCCGCTGCAGCTCCATGCTGCGCAGCAGGATCGGCGAGAGCGCCTGCTCGAGCTCTGCCCGAAACGGGCTGTCGAGCATGGCAGAGGCATACTGCAGATCCAGGTTTTCGATCTCCGGACCGATCTCGTCGTAGTAGTCCTTCTCGGCCAGATAAAACGGGTCGACGGTGTTGATCGTGTAGCGCATATACGACAGCGACTGTGCCGTATCATACTCCGTCTTGAGCGAGAGATATTCCGCGCGCGCTTCGAGGATCTCCTCGACGCTCCGTGCGCCGCGTACGCGCTCGATCACGTGCCGGAGTCCGGCGGTCATCTCCTCGCGCGTTACGCGCCGGTAGGGGAGTTGGGATACTTTCATGCTTGCTCCTTTCCAAGGTCTGCGGCGAAAAACTGCTTTTTGCGATGCAAAAAAGAAATGTGCCATTTCCACGCCTCTGCGGGACAACCGGAAATGATGCACAAAAACTTCATGCACCGGCATTTGCGGCGTTTCCCAGTGCAGCACGCATGCATGGAGTTTTATGCCATCATATAACCGCGCTGCCGATTCGTCAAGAACTGTTTGCGCCTGCACCGCAGCGCAGCAGCACAAACGCCCCGGATGCCGATGCATCCGGGGCGCCGCGTGATTTATTCGGTTTCGTTTTTCGCCTGATAGGCACGCACGTAGTTCACGAGCGTGTCGACGGTTTCTCGATGCCGAGCTTGCCGCTGTTGACGACGAGGTCGTAGCCGCGCGCATCGCCCCACTTCGTGTCACAGTAGTAGTTGTGGTAGGCCTTGCGGTCGCGGTCGACGCGGCGCATCTCCTGCGCCGCCTGATCGGCCGTGAGGGATTTTTCCTCCATGAGCCGCCGGCGCTTCACGTCGGGCTTTCCGGCGATGAACAGGTGCACGGCGTTCGGGTTGGCGCGCAGCACATAATCCGAGCACCGGCCGAGCACGACGAACGACTCGCCGCTGTCGGCAAGCTCCTGAATGTGCTCGAACGTCTCGCGTGCGAGGGCATCCTCCGGCGCGTTGAAGTTCTCGCCGATGCGGCGCGACCACAGCAGGTGCACCGGCTTCTCGTCATAGCGCGCGGCGTCCTCAGCGTTGAAGACACTGGCCAGCAGCAGCTCCTTATCGTAAAACGCGATGCCGAGCTGCTTCGCGATCTGTTCGGCGATGTACTTGCCGCCGCTGCCGTGTTCACGGCCGACGGTCACGATGATTTGCTTCATGATGCGTTACCGCCTTTCTCAAAGTAGGATCACAGGTATCTCAGAAACAGGCATCCCAGCGAGACCGCAATGACCAGTACGGTGGCCGGAACGCAGTATTTGCAGTATTTGCCCCAGCTGATGGGGTGACCGCTCTTGGCCGACACGGACGTGGCCACGACGTTGGCCGACGCGCCGATGGGCGTGGCGTTGCCGCCGAGGTCGGTGCCGAGCGAGAGTGCCCAGGCGATCACGCGCAGATCCATGCCCTGCGTCGCCGCGATGGACTGGATGACCGGTACCATGGTGGCCGCGAACGGGATGTTGTCGATCAGCGCACTGCACACGGCCGACAGCAGCAGGATGATGACGATGACGGCCTTGATGCTGCCGCCGCTGATGCTCGAGATGAACTGCGCGATGAGCTTGAGCACGCCGGTCTGCTCCAGTCCCGCGACGGAGATGAACAGGCCGATGAAAAACAGCAGCGTCTTGTAGTCCACGCCGCGCAGCACTTCCTTCACGCCGGTGCTGCCGTTGGTGCACACGGTCACGAGCAGCGTCAGCGCTGCGACGATCACGCCGATGCACGCGACGGTCAGCCTGGTCTGCGCGTGTGTCACAAGCAGCGCGACCGCGATGAGAAACACGACCACATCCGCGATGAACGCCTTGCGGTCGGCGATGGCGGTCGCCGGGGCGGGACAGACGGCATCAGCCGGACGGGCAGCCTCACTCGCCTTGAGCGGCTTGCGGAAGCACAGCCAGAAAAACAGCAGCACGAACACAAAGCAGATCCCGACGATCACGCCGGTGTTCTGGATGAAGTCCGTGAACGTATAGCCGAGCGCCGTGCCGATGATGATGTTGGGGGGATCGCCGCACATGGTGGCAGCGCCGCCGAGGTTCGCGCAAAAGACCTCCGACAGGATCATCGGGACGGGGTCAAAGCACAGGATCTGCGCCAGCTCCAGCGTGACGGTCGCCAGAAACAGCACGACCGTGATGCTGTCGATGAACATGGCCAGAAACGCGGCCATGGCCATGAAGCACACCAGCAGCGGCACGACATGATAGTGCGTGGCTTTGGCCAGCGACAGGCACAGCCAGCGGAAGAACCCGGATTTGCCGAGCCCTTCGACCATGATCATCATGCCGGTGATGAAGAAAATGGTCGACCAGTTGACGCCGGAGCTTGCGCTCTCCGAGGCGCCGTACCAGAAGTCGGTGCGGAAGATCGCGCCGAGATTCAGCGCATTTGATCGCGTCCCAGCTATGCATGCAGATGCCGAACACGACCACAAGCACAAGTGCCGCGCTGCCGAGCGTGACATACTGGCGCTCGAATTTGTCCATGATGATGAGCGCAAACATGCCGACGAAGATGACGGCGGCGAGGATTTGAGCAGTCATAGGAAAAGACCTTCTTTCTTGCTTCCTGAATGTTGCGGGGGGCGCGGACGCAGGGCAGCGAAGAAAGAAACGATTGCTTTGCGGCGGTGTTTCCCCTGATCAGGAGAGGAATTTTAGCGCGCGCGGCAGCAAAAGTCAAGAGATATTTTGAATATCTGAACGCATTCTTATCAGACTTTTCAATGCTCAATATTACAGGCATTTATAGGCGATGATCGTCGCGCCGCCCTTGCCTTCGTAGCGCTTGATCTGGTACTTGTTCGGGAAGGCTGCCAGCAGCTCCGGCAGCTTGCTGTAGCCGTAGGCGCGGACGTTGAAGTCGGGCTTGACGCGCTTGATGTACAGCCCCGAGGAGCTGACGTTGACAAAGCCGTCGGCGTCCTGATACTTCTCGGAGGCGATGTGCAGCAGGTTGTGGATCTCGCGGATGTCGGGCTTTTTCGGCTCCGGTTCGGGTTCGGGGGGCCGGCGCCGGCTCCGGCTCGGCGGCTGGTGCGGGCTCGGCGGCGGGCTTTTTCGTGCTGCGGGCGGTCTTTCGCCTTGCGCGCTGCGGGCTTTTTGGCGGCGGGCTCGGCCGTGTGCTCGACGGCGGGCTTGTCGTCCGCCTTGGCGAGGTAGTCGATGAGGATGAAGTCATCGCACGCGTTCTTAAATGACTCCGGCGTTGTCGTCACGCCCGCGCCGATGATGTACAGCCCCGACTCGCGCAGCCGGATGGCCAGCGGCGTGAAGTCGCTGTCGCTCGACACGAGCACGAGCGCGTCATACATATTCGTGTGCAGCAGATCCATCGCGCCGATGACCATGGCGATGTCGGTCGTGTTCTTTCCGGCGACGTAGTCAAACTGCTGCTCGGCGCGGATGGCGAGGCGCTTGAGCTCCGATTCCCAGTTTTTCAGCGAGTCCTTGCGCCAGTTGCCGTAGGCTTTTTTCACAACGATGCGGCCGTAGGTCGACACCTCGTGCAGCACGGCCTCGAGCTTGGTCAGCTGCGTGTTGTCGGCATCGATCAAGACGGCGATTTTCTGAAAGTTTTCCATATATGTTGCTCCTGAGCTGCCGTATGGCAGAGATTTTTTCTTCATTATAGCGTTTTTGCGCGCAAAATGCAACGAAAGCGGGGCGTAGCTCCCGCTTTCGTTGTCAGGTTTATGTGCCCGCGTCGGCGTCTGCCGGACACTGCCGTCCATTGGGGTCAATATGTGTGTCGCCGGGCAGGAGCATCTGCGAGACCGGCAGGATCGTGTAACCGTCGGCGATGAGCGCCTCGATGATGCCGGCCAGTGCCTCCGGCGTGTGCTCGGCCGCGTTGTGAAACAGCACGATGCTGCCCGGCTGCACGCGCGTGAGCACGCGCGAGGTGATCTCGTCTCCGCTCAGACCCTTCCAGTCGAGCGAATCCACGTCCCACTGGATGGCGTGCATCCCGAGGGCGTTGATCGCGGAGATCACGGTGTCGTTGTACTCTCCGTAGGGGCAGCGAAACAGCGTCGGGCGTGTGCCGGTGACGGCTTTGATCTTATCAGCAGGTGTTGACCTCCGATTCGATCTGCTCGGCGCTGAGCTGCGCCATGTGCGGGTGCGTGCTCGAGTGGTTCATGACCTCGTTGCCCGCGTCTGCGAGCGCCTTGACCGACTCAGGATATTTGTCCACCCACTCGCCGACGACGAAAAACGTCGCGTGTACGTTGTATTTTCCGAGGATGTCGATGAGCGCCTGTGTGTCCTCGTTGCCCCACGCCGCGTCGAACGTCAGGCTCACGACGCGGTCGTCGCGCTGCACACTGTAGATGGGCAGCACGCGCTTGGCCGCGCTCACGCCCACGATCGCGGGACTGTTCACCGCCCAGAACATGAGCGCGATGGCCAGCACCATTGCGCACGCGCTCAGCAGTTTCCGGTGTTTTCTGATGGCTTGGCGTACCTTGTGCATTGCACCACCTCCGGCTTTCTGCCCTCATCCTATGCGCGGGGGAGCGCGGATATGCGCCGGCTTCGGTTTACATAATTCTGATATGCAGACGGCGCTTGACGCGCGGCGGATTTTCCGCTATCATGAGCCGAACGATGAGGTGATGACGATGCAATTTCTCTGCGCGCCGATGGAGGGCGTGACCGGCGACCTGTTCCGGCAGGCGCAGCGGCAGACCTTTCCCGCGGCGGACAGCTACTATACGCCCTTTCTTTCGCCGACGGCGAACCGCACCTTTTCCCCGCGCGAGCTGCGCGAGATCGCCCCGGCACACAATGCGGGCATCCACGTCGTGCCGCAGCTCATGGGGCACTGCGCCGAGGATTTTCTCTGGATGGCGGGGCAGCTTGCCGATATGGGCTACGACGAGGTGAACTTCAACCTCGGCTGCCCGTCGAACACGGTCACGGCGAAGAAAAAAGGCGCGGGCCTGCTCACGGAGCCGGAGCTGCTGCGGCAGTTTTTTGACGACGTGTTTGCCGCCTGCCCGCTGCCGGTCTCGGTCAAGACCCGCCTCGGCAAAACGACGGCGGAGGGCTTTCCCGCGCTGCTGGAGCTCTACAACGACTACCCGATCCGCGAGCTGATCGTGCACCCGCGCGTGCAGGCGGATCAGTATCACGGGCAGCCGGATCTGGAGGCGTTCGCCTATGCGCTCGCGCACAGCCGCGCGCCGGTGTGCTACAACGGCGACCTGTTTGATGCGCCGGCCGTGCACGCGTTTCAGGCGCGGTTTCCGGCGGTGGAGCGCATCATGCTCGGACGCGGGCTGGCTGCCAATCCCGGCCTGATCGGTCAGCTGCGCACGGGCAAAGCGCCGACGGCGGCGCAGCTGCAGCTGTTTCACGACCGGCTCTACGCCGCCACACGCGCGCGCATTCCCGACCGGCGTGCGCTGCTGTTTCGCATGAAGGAGGCCTGGCGCTATCTCGGTTGCAGCTTTGCCGACGCTGAGCGCCCGCTGCGCCGCATCCGAAAGGCGCAGGATATGACGGAGTATGACAGCGCGGTGCGCCAGCTCTTCGCGTCCTGCCCGGTGCGGGAGGATGCGGGCTACCGTGTCTGAAAATGTGTTTGTCCCCGGCAGCGCAGCTGCCGGGGACAAACTGTTTCCCAGACTTTGTTTTATGGATGCCAGCTGCTGTTGGGTCGATCGCCGGACTGCGGCTGCCAGCCGTTGGGTGCACGGTCGCCCATGCTGCGCGGCAGGCTGCGGTAGAACGCGGCGCGTGACACGGCCATGTACGGCATGAGCCACAGCGCCCCGATCCCGGCGGTCAGCACCGTCAGCAGTGCCCAGCCGAAAAAGCTCAGATCCAGACAGAACAGATCGCCCTTGCGCCCGTCCATGAGCGCCTTGGGAGCGCTCGATGGCCTCGGTCGGCGTGATGGTCGGGTTTTCGGCCATGATATACGTCGCCATCGAGTAGCGGTATGCGGCGATGATGCCGGGGATGACGAACAGCAGCGACCACGCGAACACCTTGAGCGCGATGAGCAGGTTGAGCACGAAGGCGCTGCCGAAGATGTCGAAGGCGGAAAAGAGATCCTCAAACTGCGCCTGCTCGCCGTCGACGAGCTTCAGGCAGAAGCGGTCGTGCCCGATCGAGATGCTGCCGCGGAGAACAAACTGTCCCATGGCGAGCACGCTGGCGACCGGCACAAGGACGTGCGTGAAGCGGCGCATGGCCTCGGGGTAGTACCGGCTGACGTCTGAGTTCTGGAACGACACAGTCAGCGACGACGTGCCGCCGCCGAGCACGGTCGCCAGCAGCGTCACGCCGACGGCCAGCCACCAGAAGTTTTTCAGCGCGCGGCGCGCCATGCTGCGGTAATCGGATGCGCAATACATAGTAAACCTCCTTTGTGTCACCAGGGCGTGCGTTCCTGCCCGTGCACGAGGTAGGCGTGCTCGGCCAGCTCCGCGAGCGGGCTGTCGCTGCGGGAGTCGGAGTAAAACTCCGCGATCTCTACGTCGGGGTAGGTCTCGTGCAGGCGGCGCACCTTTTCCGCACCATGGCAGTTTTCGCCGTCGGTCATGCCGGTGTGCTTGTCCACGCGCGAGGCCAGCAGCCGCACGCCGAGCTTCTGCGCCGGGATGCGCACGAGAAACTCCGGCGATGCGGAGATGATGATGTCATCCGGGCGCTGCTGCGCGAGATACCACGCATTCACGCGGTCGAAATTTTTCGCCCAGAACGCCTCGAGCTCCGTGTCCACATCGGGCACACGGCGCAAAAAGCCGTACATCCGCTCCTTGATGGCAGTCTTGCTGATCTTGCCGAGCCAGTATCCCGGCAGCAGCGCGAGCGTGCGCAAAAGCGGCCAGATCACGCCGGGGTGGCGGTGCAGACACCAGCGCACGAATGCCACCGTGCTGTCCACAGGGAAGATGGTCTTGTCCCAGTCGTATACGTTGACTTTTTCCATAGAGCTCCTCTCAGTAGAGCGTGCCGGCCAGCTGCATATATGCAGCGGCGACGGCCTCGCGGATGAAGTAATTGATGCGCATGGACGGCAGAGTGGTCTCGGCGGCGATGCCGGCGGGATCAGCGCCCAGAGAGCGCGCCATACGCTTGGCGCGGTAGAGGTGGTATTCGCTCGTCACGATGCCGACGCCGTCGGCGGGGTCACCGCCGCGTGCGCGGAGGATCGCAAACGAATTTTCCAGGTTCTCGCGTGTGGTGCGCGAGCGGTCCTCCTGCACGATGCGCGCGCTGTCGATGCCGTGCGCCGTGAGGTAGTCGGCCATGGCTTTGGCCTCCGTGATATCCTCGCCCGGCCCCTGACCGCCGGAGACGATGACCGTGGCGGCGGGGTTCGCGTTCAGATAGGTGAGCGCCGCGTCGAGCCGGTTGCACATCGACAGCGACGGCGTGCTGCCGTTGACACCCGCGCCGAGCACGACGATCGTGTCGGGGTGCGCGTCGGTGTCCGTGCGCGCGTCGTGCACGACGGGGATCTCAAAGACCGTGAACACGATCAGCCCTGCGCACACGAGCACGCCCAGCACGGTGCGCCCCACGCGGTGCACCCGCGGGAACAGAAACACCAGCACGGCGATGCCCCAGAGCGTATACCCCAGAAAATCGTGCCCCGGCATGGCAAAGCGCAGCACACAGCCTGCAAGGATGAGCAGGAGCGCGATCAGTGCGGAACATTTTCGTTTCAGTCGCATAATGCCTCCCATGCCTCATAGAGCGCCTCGAGCTGCGTGTTGAGCGTCTGCTTTTGCGCGTCGAGCTCCATGAGCTTCTGATAGTCGGTGGCGTTGGCCTCGCTCTCGGCGTCGAGCGCCGCGAGCTGTGCCTCCAGCTTTTCAATGTCGCGCTCCGTGCGCTCGCGCTGACGCGTGGTGTTCGGGGCGCGCTTCGGCTTTGGCTTCTTTTCTCGCTCGACGGCCTTGACCGTCTGCTGCAGTGCGGTCTGGCGCGCGCGGTAGGCGCGAAACTCCTCGTATGTGCCGCGGTAGTCCGTGATCGTGCCGTTTTCCAGCAGCCAGATGCGGGTGGCAAACTTCTCGATGAAGTACCGGTCGTGCGACACGAACAGCAGCGCCTGCGTGTAGTCGCTCAGCGCGTCCTCAATCCACTCGCGGCTGGCGATGTCGAGGTGGTTGGTCGGCTCGTCGAGGATGAGGAAGTTGATCTCCCGGCGCATGAGCATACACAGCCGCAGCCGCGAGAGCTCACCGCCCGAGAGCGCCGACACGGGCTTGAGCACGTCCTCACCGCAAAAGCCGTAGGCGGCAAGCTGATCGCGCGCCTCCTGCGGCGTGCACTTGCACTCGTAGAGCATTGTGTCGAGCATGGAGCGCTCCGGCACGGCAAAGCGCACGATCTGCGGCAGGTATGCCGTGCGCACGGACGGCCCGCGCTGCACCCAGCCGGTGTCCGGCGTCTCCTCGTTCATGACGAGGCGCAAAAACGTTGTCTTGCCGGCGCCGTTGTCGCCGATGAGGGCGATGCGCTCGCCGCCGGTCACGGTCAGGTCGAGATCGTGAAAGAGCGTGCGTGCGCCGTAGCGCTTGCCGAGCCCCGCCATGGTCAGCACGTCGTCGCCGCGAAATTCCTGTGCGGTGAAGTGCACATTGAGCTTGCGCGCCTCGGTCGGCCGGGCGGTCGTCTCAAGCTTTTCCATGCGCTTTTCGATGGAAAACGCGCGCTTGTGCAGCTTGTCGTTGCCCATGAACGCCAAGAGGTGCAGCTTTGCCGCCGCCTCCGTGAGCTGCTGGAGCTTGGCCTGATCCTTCTCGTATTTTTTGAGTTGCTCGTCAAAGCGGCGCTGCCGCTCAACGACGTAAAAGCTGTAGTTTCCGCTGTAAAACTCCGCCTGCCCGGATGTGAAGTCGATCGAGCGCTGCACGACGCGGTCGAGAAAATACCGGTCGTGGCTGATGACGAGCACCGTGCCGCGGAAATGCAGCAGGTACGTCTCGAGCCACTCGGTCGCGCGCAGATCGAGGTGGTTGGTCGGCTCGTCGAGCAGGATATCCCGGAGCAATACGTAGTAACCGAACGAAGTACAACA
>VOFJ01002687.1_pt1 | contig 59654 bp, 91 predicted proteins | sample 5384081 | NCBI WGS metagenome assembly VOFJ01 (sample SAMN12384729, study PRJNA508395) | human gut metagenome | isolation source: healthy gut I | host: Homo sapiens | reverse complement strand
GGGCTTCCTCTGGGGGCCGGGATTTCAACTGCATCAGCGACGGCCAACGCCAGCGCGTTCTGCTGGCACGTGCCATCTGCCAGCAGCCCGGAGTTCTGCTGCTGGACGAGCCGACCTCTTTTCTGGATGTCAAGGGGCAAGATCGAGCTGCTGACCATCCTGCAGAAACTGGCCCATGAGCAGGGGCTGGCCGTGATCGTCAGCCTGCACGAGCTGGACATGGCGCAGAAGATCGCGGATGCGGTGGTCTGCGTGTTCCCGCACAGCGTTTCGGGGGGTGCTGGACCCCAAAGGAGGCCTTTGCCCCGGAGAACATCCGGGCGCTGTACAGCCTGACCAAGGAGCAGTACGAGGCCGTGTTCGGCCCGGAAAAGCCTGCCGGGCCAAAGTTTGAACATTACGTCCGCAGTGGGCAGAAGCTGCTCCGCTGCGGGTATACCACCGGCACCTGCGCGGCGCTGGGTGCGGCGGGGCCGCGCGGCTGCTGCTCACCGGCCATGCCCCGGAGAGCGTTGCCCTGCGCACGCCGAAGGGCATCGTGGTGGAGGTGGCCCCGCTGTACTGCCGCCCCGCCGGAGCCGGTGCCGAATGCGCCATTGAGAAGGACGGCGGGGATGATGTGGATGTGACCACCGGCCTGCCCGTGATCGCCGCCGTAGAATTGCTGCCCAATACCACCGAGATCCGTATCTCCGGCGGCAAGGGCGTGGGCCGGGTGACAAAGGCCGGGCTGGACCAGCCCGTGGGCGAAGCTGCCATCAACCATGTGCCCCGGCAGATGATCACTGAGGCCCTGCAAAGGGAAGCCGAGAGCGCCTGCTACACCGGCGGCTTTGCCGTGACCATCTCCATCAAGGGCGGGGAAGAGGTGGCGAAGCGCACCTTCAACCCCCACATCGGGGTCGAGGGCGGGCTTTCGGTGCTGGGAACCAGCGGCATTGTGGAGCCCATGAGCCAGCAGGCGATCCTGGACACCATCCAGCTGGAAATGAATCAGGCCGCTCTCCGGGCGGGCAGCCCCCGGCGGCTCATCCTGGCACCCGGCAATTACGGGCTGGACTATCTGCACGAAAGATACCCGGAGTTTCACGCTGTTCCGGTGGTGAAAACCTCGAACTTTATTGGAGACACGCTGGATATGGCTGCAGCGGCCCGCTTTGAAGAGGTGGTGCTGGTGGGCCATATCGGCACGCTGGTCAAACTGGCGGGCGGCGTCATGAACACCCACTCCCGCACAGCCGACTGCCGCACCGAGCTGCTCTGCGCCCACGCCGCCCTCTGCGGTGCTTCCCGGGACGTCTGCGCGGCCCTGATGAACGCTGCCACCACCGATGCCTGTCTGGAACTCCTGGACAGCGCCGGCCTGCGGGCTCAGGTGCTGGAAAGCCTGCTGCGGGCAGTCCAGCTCCACCTTGACCGGCGGGCCTGCGGGGCGTTCCGGGTGGGGGCTGTGCTGTTTTCCAACCAGCACGGCCCACTGGGAGCCACCGACACTGCCGCACAACTGCTGAACGAATGGAAGGAGCATTGAGATGGTACATTTTGTAGGCGCAGGCCCCGGCGCACCTGACCTCATTACCCGGCGGGGCGCAGCCCTGCTGCAGGAAGCCGACTGCATCATTTATGCGGGCAGTCTGGTCAACCCGGCTCTGCTGGGGCTGGCGAAGCCGGAGTGCGCCGTTTACAACAGCGCCGAGATGACGCTGGAACAGGTGCTGGACGTGATGCGCCGGGTGGAAGCCGCAGGCGGGACCACCGTGCGGCTCCACACCGGGGACCCCTGCCTTTACGGGGCCATCCGGGAGCAGATGGACGCACTGGATGCGGATGGCATCCCCTACGATGATACCCCCGGCGTGTCCAGCTTTTGCGGGGCGGCGGCGGCGCTGAACGCCGAGTACACCCTGCCCACCATCAGCCAGACCGTGATCATCACCCGGATGGAGGGGCGCACCCCGGTGCCGGAAAAGGAGAAGCTGGCCAGCCTTGCCGCCCATGGGGCAACCATGGTGATCTTCCTCTCCATCGGCCTCATCGACAAGGTGCAGCAGGCCCTGCTGGCAGGCGGAGCCTACACGTCAGCGACCCCTGCCGCCGTGGTCTACAAGGCCAGCTGGCCGGAGCAAAAAGTGGTGCGCTGCACCGTGGGCACGCTGGCCGGGAGCACCCGCGCCAACGGCATCACCAAGACGGCGCTCATCGTGGTGGGGGATTTTCTGGGCACCCGGTATGAGCGGAGCAAGCTCTACGACCCAACCTTTACGACGGAGTTCCGCAAGGGGGCAGACCAGTGACCCGCGCCTATCTCGCCTTTACGGAAAAAGGACTGGCGCTGGCCCAAAAGCTGGCCGGTGCCCTGCCCGGCACCGTAGACCGCTGCGGCCATGGCGGGCCTAGCCTTGCCGATTGGGCTGCGGAGCAGTTCGCCCATGCGGATGCCCTGATCTTTGTGGGGGCTGTGGGCATTGCGGTGCGGGCCATTGCGCCCCACTGCCGGAACAAGGCGGTGGACCCTGCCGTGGTGGTGCTGGACGAGTGTGGTTATTTTGCGGTGCCGATCCTTTCGGGCCATCTGGGCGGGGCCAACGATCTGGCCCGGGCGCTGGCGGCGGTCTGTGGTGCGGTGCCGGTCATCACCACCGCCACCGACGCCAACGGTGTGTTTGCCGTGGATGAGTGGGCCAAGCACCAGCACTGCGCCGTGCTGGAGCCGGAGCGCATCAAGCGCGTCAGCAGCAGGCTGCTGGCTGGCGGGCCGGTGCGGTACCGCTCGGAATTCCCCATTGCCGGGCAGGCCCCCTGCCGGGGTGGTCCCGGCGGGGGGAGGCAGAGCGCGCCGACTTTGCCCTGACCCTTTTCCCGGCGGGCGATGCGCTGCACCTGATCCCGAAGATCGGTGTGCTGGGCATCGGGTGCAGGCGGGGGACCAGCGCCGCACAGCTGGAAGCGGCCTTTGCACAGTTCTGCGCGGCCCACGGCCTTGCGGCAGCGTGCATCACGGCGGCAGCCAGCATCGACCTGAAAGCCCATGAGCCGGGCCTGCTGGAATTTTGCAGAATCCACGGCTGGCCGGTGCAGTTCTATTCTGCCGCACAGCTGCAGAACGCCCCCGGGCAGTTCACACCTTCGGCCTTTGTCCGGAGCGTGACCGGTGTGGACAATGTCTGCGAGCGGGCGGCGGTGCTGGCGGCAGGCGGCACGATCATTCTTCCCAAACAGGCGGGCAACGGCGTGACCTTTGCGCTGGCGCTTCGTCCCTTTGCCCCGGATTGGAGGTGGCAGGATGCCTAATGTTGTTTTTGTTGTCGGGCTTGGGCCCGGGGATCCCCGGTTTCTGACCGCACAGGCGCAGAGCGCCATAACGCAAGCCGAGGTGCTGTGCGGCTATACGGTCTATCTGGATCTGGTGCGCCCCTACTTCCCGGACAAGCTCTATTATTCCACTGGCATGACCAAGGAGATCGACCGCTGCCGCTGGGCGCTGGAAACGGCCCGGAGCGGCAGGGCGGTGGCGCTGGTCTGCTCGGGAGATGCCGGGGTCTACGGCATGGCAAGCCCTCTGCTGGAGCTGGCTGAGCACTTCCCGGACGTGACGGTGGAGGTGGTGCCCGGCCTGACCGCCGCCCTGAGCGGCGGTGCGGTGCTGGGTGCCCCGCTGGCCCACGATTTCTGTGTGCTCTCCCTCTCTGACCGGCTCACGCCGTGGGAGGTCATTGAGCGGCGGCTGGCGGCAGCAGCCATGGGGGATTTCTGCATCGCGCTGTACAACCCCTCCTCCAAGGGGCGGCCGGACTATCTGGCGCGGGCGGTGCGCATCCTGCTGGCAAACGGCAAAGCACCCGGAACGGTCTGCGGCATCGTGCGGAACATTGGCCGGGAGGGGCAGGAAAGCCGCGTTCTGACGCTGGCTGCGCTGGAAACCACCCCGGTGGATATGTTCACCACCGTCTTTGTGGGCAACGCCGAGACCCGCGAGCTGAGCGGGCGGATGGTCACGCCGCGGGGGTACCGCCGATGAACGTCGTCGTTTTCAGCGGCACCACCGAGGGCCGTGTGTTTTCAAAGCAGCTGGCCGCACTGGGGGCCGAGGTACTGGTCAGCGTGGCCACCCGCTGGGGGCTGAGGAACAGGGCGAAAGGTCCGGCATCACCGTCCACTGCGGGCGGCTGACCCCGGAGGAGATGACCGCCCTGCTGCAGGGGGCTGACCTTTGCGTGGATGCGACCCATCCCTATGCCGTGGAGGCCACCCGGAACATCCGGGCAGCCTGCAAAACAGCGGGCACGGAGTACCGCCGCCTGCTCCGGCCCGAAAGCCCGCTGCCCGCCGGGAGCATGGTGTTTGCCTCTGCGGCCCATGCGGCGGGATTTCTGGCCCGGACGCAGGGAAATGTCCTGCTTGCCACCGGGGCCAAGGAGCTTTCTGCCTTTGCTGTGCTGGAACCGGCACGGCTTTTTCCCCGTGTCCTGCCCACCCGGGAGGGCATTGCCGCCTGCGAGGGGGCAGATATCCCCCATAAGAACATCATCGCCATGCAGGGGCCGTTCTCCTATGCGCTGAACCGGGCGCTGATGGAGCAGTTTGCCATCCGCTTCCTCGTTACCAAAGATGGCGGCGCGGCGGGCGGCTTTGAAGAAAAAGCCCGGGCAGCGCAGGACACCGGGGCTCAGCTCATCGTCATCCGCCGCCCGGCCGAGCAGGGCGAAACGGCGGAACAGATCCTGACACATTGTAAGGAGATGCTGCAATGATCACACTCATCGGGGATGGGGTGGGCACGCCGGAAAGCCTGACCGCGCAGGGCCTTGCCGCCCTGCAGAACGCCGGACTGATCCTGGGGGCAAAGCGCCTGCTGGAACAGCTGCCGCAGGGCTGCACGGATCACCGGAAGGCCCTGTATCAGCCTGAGGATGTCCTTGCCGCGCTGGCGGCTGACCCGGAGGTGGATGCTGCCCTTGTGTACAGCGGCGACACCGGGTTTTATTCCGGTGCGGCCCAGCTGCTGCCGATGCTGCGGGCCTTTGGCATCTCCTGCCGGGTGCTGCCGGGGCTTTCCAGCGTTCAGCTGCTGGCCGCTGCGGTGGGCCGCTCCTGGCAGGAGTGGAAGCTGGTCTCGGCCCACGGCTGTGCCTGCGACCCGGTGGCCGAATGCCTGACGGCCGGGGGAAAGCCTGTGTTTTTCCTGACCGGCGGGGCAGAAACGCCTGCCTCCCTCTGCGGCCGATTGGCTGCTGCCGGGCTGGGCGATGCCCATGTGCTGGTGGGCGAAGAGCTGGGCCGGGCAGAGGAAAAGATCCTGTTCGGCACGGCGCAGGAGTTTGCGCAAAAGCAGTTTGCAAGCCTGAGTGTTCTGCTTGTGGAGCATCTTCCTCAGCCGCCCCGGCGGGTGCCCGGCTTCCCGGATGAAGCCTTCCACAGGGGAGAGGTGCCCATGACCAAGCAGGAGGTGCGGGCGGCGGCGCTGGCCAAGCTGGCCGTGCAGCCTGCCGATACCCTGTGGGATGTGGGGGCGGGCACCGGCAGCGTGAGCGTGGAGCTGGCACTGGCCGCACCCCGGGGGCATGTGTATGCCGTGGAGTGTGACCCGGAGGCCTGCGGGCTCATCCGGCAGAACCGGGAAACGTTCCACGCCTGCAACCTGACACTGGTGGAGGGCCGCGCCCCCGCCGCGCTGGCTGACCTGCCCGCCCCGGATGCCGTGTTCATCGGCGGGACCAAGGGGGGCATGGAGGCTGTGGTGAACACGGTGCTTGCCCGGAATCCGAACGCCCGCATCTGCATCTCTGCCATTGCGCTGGAAACGCTGAGCGCCGCCGTGGCCGCACTGACTGCCCACGGCCTTGCTGCGGAGGTAACACAGATCGCGGTCAGCCGCACCCGGCCTGCGGGCAGGCTCCACCTGCTGATGGCCAATAACCCCATCTTCCTTATCACAGGAGAACGTAAATGATCCAATTTCTTGTGGCCGCGCCCTGTTCCGGCAGCGGCAAAACCACACTGACCTGCGCTCTGCTGGCGGCGCTCAAGCGGCGGGGGCAGGACCCCTGCTCCTTCAAGAGCGGGCCGGACTATATCGACCCCATGTTTCACCGGGCCGTGCTGGGGGTGGAGAGCCACAACCTCGACCTGTTTTTCTCCGCGCCGGAGACCGTGCGCGCGCTCTATGCGCAGGCCGCCGCCGGGCACGGGGCAGCCGTGTGCGAGGGTGCCATGGGCTTTTACGATGGACTGGGCGGCGTGAGTGATACCGCCAGTGCCTGGCATCTGGCCGATACGCTGGGCCTGCCGGTGCTGCTGGTGGTCCAGCCCAGAGGGGCCAGCCTGACGCTGGCGGCCCAGATCAACGGACTGAAACAGTTCCGCACCCCCAGCCATCTGGCGGGCATCCTGCTCAATGACTGCGCCCCCATTTGTATGCTCTGCTGGCTCCCATGCTGGAACGGGAGACCGGCCTGCCGGTGCTGGGCTATCTGCCCCACCTGCCGGATGCCGCCCTTGAGAGCCGCCACTTAGGCCTGAAAACTGCCGGGGAGATCGCGGACTTACAGCAGAAGATCAGCCGGATGGCCGATGCGCTGGTGGTGGATTGGGAAAAGCTTTTTGCCCTGACCGAGTGCGCAGCGCCTTTGGTGCACACAGAGCGGCTCCCTCTTGCGGGAGAGCTGCCGCCCCAGGGAGCAGCGGAACAGCGCCCCCGCGTTCCCATTGCCGTTGCAAGGGATGCGGCGTTTTGCTTCACCTACGCCGAAACGCTGGAAGCACTGGAGCGGGCGGGGGCGGAGCTCTGCTGGTTCAGCCCCCTGCGGGACTCCGCCCTGCCGGAGCAGATCAGCGGGCTCTACCTGCCCGGCGGCTACCCGGAGCTGTATGCCGGGCAGCTGAGCGCGAACCGCTCCATGCTGGCCTCTGTGCGCCGGGCTGTGGAAAGCGGCCTGCCCACGGTGGCCGAGTGCGGGGGCTTTCTCTATCTGGGCCAGAGCCTGGAGGATGCCAACGGGGAACGCTGGCCCATGGCAGGTGTCCTGCCGGGGCAGGGCTTCCGGGTGGGGCGGCTGGTACGGTTTGGATACGCGGCATTGACTGCCCACGCCGACAGTATGCTGTTCCGCGCGGGGGAGACCCTGCCCGTCCACGAGTTCCATCACTGGGACTCCACAGACAACGGCACCGGCTTTACCGCCGCAAAGCCCAACGGGAAACAATGGGACTGCGGCTTTGCAAATGAGCATTTCTATGCGGGCTTCCCGCATTTGTATTGGGCGGGCACGGCCCTGCCCCGGCGGTTCGTGGATGCCGCCGCACACTATCATCAAGAGGAACAGGACCAATGACAGAGCTTGAACTGAAACAGCTTCTTTCCAGGATCACCCGGCCGGACGAGACCGCACGCACCGCCGCCCACGCGCACTGGGCCAGCCTGGCCAAGCCGCTGGGCGGGCTGGGCAGGCTGGAGACCATGCTGGAGGATGCCGCCGCCCTGACCGGTACGGCAGAGCTGGCGTTTTCCCGCCGGGCCGTGCTGGTGCTCTGCGCCGACAACGGCGTGGTGGCGCAGGGCGTGAGCCAGACGGACCAGAGCGTGACCCGGGCCGTGGCCGAGAACCTTGCCGCCCGGCGAACCAGTGTCTGCCAGATGGCAAAAACGGCCCGCTGTGAAGTGGTGCCTGTGGACCTTGGCATGGCCGGGGAGCCGGTGCCTGGAGTGCAGAACTGCCGCATTGCCGCCGGGACGGCGGATTTCACCACCGGCCCCCTGCTGCCATGACCCGCCAGCAGGCGGTGGATGCCATTGCGGCGGGCATCGGGCTTGTCCGGGCGCAGAAGGCGGCGGGGGTGCAGCTGCTGGCCACGGGGGAGATGGGCATTGGCAACACCACCACCTCCAGCGCCGTGGCTGCGGTTCTGCTGGGTCAGCCCGTGGAGCGGATGACAGGCCGGGGCGCGGGCCTTTCCGACGCAGGGCTTGCCCGCAAGTTGGATGCCATCCGGCGGGGCATTGCGCGGAATCAGCCCGATGCCGCCGACCCTCTGGATGTGCTCTCCAAGCTGGGCGGGTTCGACATCGCCGGGCTGTGCGGTGTTTTTCTGGGCGGCGCGCTGGAAGGCCTGCCCGTGCTGATGGATGGCTTCATCAGCGGGGTGGCGGCGCTGTGCGCGGTGCGGCTCTGCCCCGCCGCAGAAAAGGCCGTGTTTGCCAGCCACTGCTCCACCGAACCGGCAGCAAGGCTGGTGCTGGAAGCGCTGGGCAAAGTGCCCCTGCTCACCGCCGGGCTCCATCTCGGCGAGGGCACCGGAGCGGTGGCAAGCATCCCGCTGTGGGATATGGCGCTGGCCGTTTACCGCGATTGCTATTCCTTCACGGAGGGCGGCATTACGCCGTACACCCCTCAATGCTGACGCTGGTATTGGGCGGTGCCGCCAGCGGCAAGAGCGGGTATGCCGAGAGCCTGGTGTTGAAAACCGCGCTCCCGCGCTATTACATCGCCACCATGCAGGTGTGGGATGCCGAGTGTGCCGCCCGGGTGGAAAAGCACCGGAAGATGCGGGCAGCAAAGCAGTTTGAGACCGTGGAGTGCCCCCTGCATCTGGAGAACATCCGTCTGCCTGCCCGGGGAACTGCGCTGTTGGAGGATCTGGGCAACCTGACCGCCAACGAGCTCTACGACCCCGCCGGGGCAGGAGAAAATGCGGCTTCGGCCATTTTGGAAGGACTGGACCAATTGGCCGGACAATGCGCGCACCTCATCGTGGTGGTCTCCAACGAGGTGTTCAGCGGCGGTGCCGACTACGCAGGCGACACCGGGCGCTACCTGAAAGCGCTGGCGCAGGTGAACAATGCCCTTGCCGCCCGGGCTGACCATGTGGTGCGGGTGGTGTGCGGCATCCCGGTCTATTATAAAGGAGTGGAAAAATGATTGTATTGCAGACCATTGCAGTGGCCTTTGCCATGTTTTCGGCCCTGCCGGTGCCGCAGTTCGCGTGGAACCAGAAAAACATGCGGTATGCCATGTGCGCCTTCCCGCTCATCGGGGTGGTCATTGGCGGGCTGTGGTGCCTGTGCGGCGCTCTGCCCCTGCCGATGCCCGCAAAGGCGGCGGGGTTCTGCCTGATCCCGGTCTGGGTCACGGGCGGCATCCACCTGGATGGCTATGCCGACACCTGCGATGCCCTTTCCAGCTATGGCGACCGGGAAAAGAAGCTGGAGATCCTCAAAGACCCCCACTGCGGTGCCTTTGCGGTGATCCGGCTGTGCAGTTATTTTGCGGCCTACCTTGCCCTTTGCGCCTGCGTGGACTTTACGCCCCGGGTGGGCCTGTGCTGGACACTGGCCCTTGTGCTGGAACGGGCCCTCTCGGGCCTGGCCGTGGCATCGTTCCCGATGGCAAAGAACACCGGCCTTGCCCACACCTTTGCCACGGCGGCGGATCGAACTACTGTCCGCCGGGTGCTGATGGTGCTGGCCGCTCTGCTCAGCGCCGCCCTGCTGGCACTGGGCGGCTGGGCGCTGGTGCTGGCGGCGTTTCTTGTGTTTGCACGCTATCATGTTGTTTCGGGTAAGCAGTTTGGCGGCATCACCGGCGATCTGGCCGGGTGGTTTTTGCAGAAAGCCGAGCTGTGGATGCTGGCGGCGCTGTGTGCCTGCCAGTGGGGAGGACTGTTATGATCTTTATCACCGGGCCGCTGTACAGCGGCAAGCGCACCTTTGCCCAGCGCCTGCCCGGCACCCGCATTGCGGAGGTGCAGGCCCTGGCCGCAGAGGCTGAGGATCTGGAAAAGCTTGCGGAGGAGCTCTCCGCTTATGATATCGTGATGGCCACCGAGGTGGGCGGCGGCGTGGTGCCCATGGACGCAGGGGAGCGGGCCGCCCGGGAAGCCGCCGGGCGGCTGGCCTGCCTGCTGGCGGCCCGGGCCGGGTGCGTGGTGCAGATGTTCTGCGGCATCCCCACAGTATTGAAAGGAGAACTGCCCCCATGCTGATCTATCTTCTGCGCCATGGCCTGACGGCCTACAACGCCGAAAAGCGCTATCAGGGCCAGCGGGATATCCCCCTGTGCCCCGCGGGCCGCGCCCAGCTGCGGCAGGCTGACCTCCGGCCGGAAACGGTCTATATCACCCCGCTCTGCCGCACCCGGCAGACCGCGGAGGTGCTCTTCCCGGGTGCAAGGCTCGTGGAGGTGAAAGACCTGCAGGAGATGTGCTTCGGCAGCTTTGAGGGCCGCAATTTCATTGAGATGGAGCACGACCCGGATTATCTGGCCTGGGTGAACGCCAACTGCGAAAGCCCCTGCCCGGACGGCGAGACCAAGGCTGTCTTTTCGGAGCGGGTGTGCAGGGCCTTTGCCGCACTGGTGGACAGGGCCCTTGCCGATGGGGAAGAGACACTGGTCATTCTGGCCCACGGCGGCACCCAGATGGCTGCCATGGAGCGCTACGCCCTGCCCCATGCGGATTATTACCACTGGTGCGCCCCCAATGCGGGCGGCTACGTTCTGGATGCAGGAGATTGGGCGGAGCAGCGGGTGCTGCACCTGCTGAAAACTGTGCAGTACACAAAGGAGGATGCCCGATGATCGAATACGCAGTACTCGGCGGTTTTGTGCTGGACTGCCTCTTTGGCGACCCGGCCTGGCTGCCCCACCCGGTGGTGTACATGGGCAAGGCTATCTCGGCGCTGGAAAAGCGCCTGCGGGCCCGCCTGCCCAAAACGCCTCAGGGGGAACTGCTGGGCGGTGCCATTGTGGCCTTCTGCCTGCCGGTGGGCACCTTTCTGCTGACGAGCCTTGTCTGCCTGGGGGCTGCCCGCATCAGCCCGTGGCTGGGGCTGGCCGTCCAGATATTCTGGTGCGGGCAGGCACTGGCCGCAAAGGGGCTGGCGCAGGAGAGCACCAATGTTTACCGGGAACTGGTCAAGCCCGACCTGCCTGCCGCCCGCAGGGCGGTCAGCCGCATCGTGGGGCGGGACACCCAGGATCGACGCTGGAGGGTGTGACCAGGGCCGCTGTGGAGACGGTCGCCGAAAACGCCAGCGACGGCGTGATCGCGCCCCTGCTCTATATGCTCATCGGCGGGGCACCGCTGGCCCTGACCTACAAGGCCGTCAACACGCTTGACAGCATGGTCGGCTACAAAAACGAAAAATATCTCTACTTTGGCCGCATCCCGGCCAAGCTGGACGATGCGGCAAATTACCTTCCCAGCCGCCTTGCCGCCCTGCTGTGGGTGGCTGCCGCGGCCTTTACGCACAATGACGCAAAAGGGGCGTGGAAGATCTGGCGGCGGGACCGCCGGAACCACGCCAGCCCCAACAGCGCCCAGACCGAGAGCGCCTGCGCCGGTGCGCTGGGGGTGCAGCTGGCCGGGCCCGCCTATTACTTTGGCGAATACTACGCCAAGCCCACCATCGGCGATCCGCTGCGTCCCATTGAACCGGAGGATATCCTGCGTGCCAACCGGATGATGTACGTGGCAAGCGCCTTTGCACTGGCGTGGGGCGTGGCAATACGGGCTATTTTGTAACCACCTCGCCCTCTCAGTCATGCTTTGCATGACAGCTCCCCCAAAGGGGGGGCCAAAGCTGGGATCCAGAACCATCCAGGAAAAGGAGAACGAACATGCAACTAGTACATGGCGGCGATTGGGCCGGTTACCGGGCCGAGTTCGGGCGGGACCCGCTGGATTTTTCGGCCAATGTCAGCCCGCTGGGCCTGCCGGAAGGGGTGGCCCGGGCCATCACGGCGGCATTGCCCACGGCCGACCGCTACCCCGACCCCCTGTGCCGGGAACTGCGGGCAAAGCTGGCGCTCCATGAGGGCGTGCCGGCAGAGCAGATCCTCTGCGGCAATGGGGCAGCAGACCTCATCTTCCGGCTGGTCTGGGCCAGAAAGCCCCGCCGGGCGCTGGTCACCGCACCCACCTTTGCGGAGTATGCCACTGCTTTGGAAAGTGTCGGCTGCACGGTGGAACGCTTCTTTTTGCGGGAGCAGGAGGACTTTGCGGTCACGGATGCGTTCTGTGCGGCCATCCACCCGGGGGTGGATATGGCGTTCCTCTGCCAGCCCAACAACCCCACCGGCCAGCTGACGACCCTGCCGCTGGTGGAACAGATCCTCCGCCGCTGCGCGGCGTGCGGCACCCTGCTGGTGGTGGACGAATGCTTCCTTGATTTCCTGCCCGACCATGCCCTGCACACGGCAAAAGGCCTGCTGGGGGAGGGAGATCTGGTCATCCTGAAAGCCTTCACCAAGATTTACGGCATGGCGGGCGTGCGGCTGGGCTATGCCCTGAGTGCCGACACAGCGCTGCTGGAACAGATGCAGGCCTGCGGCCAGCCCTGGGGCGTTTCCAGTCTGGCGCAGGCGGCGGGCCTTGCCGCACTGGAGGAGACGGCGTATGTGGAAAAGGTCCGGGCCCTCATTGCCGAACAGCGGCCCCGCCTGACGGCCGGGCTGCGGGCGCTGGGCCTGCGGGTACTGGGCGGCAGGGCAAATTACCTGCTGTTTCAGGCCCCGGAGACGCTGGGAGAAGCCCTGCGGCAAAGGGGTGCTGTGCTGCGCAGCTGTGCGAACTACCCCGGGCTGGGCCCCGGTTGGTACCGCACCGCTATGCGCACCGGGCCTGAAAAAACGAACAGCTTTTGAAACTTCTTGCGGAGGTGCTGGAATGAGCAAGGCAAAGTGCATCATGGTGCAGGGAACCATGAGTGGTGCAGGCAAAAGCCTGCTGTGCGCCGCCCTCTGCCGCATTTTTGCGCAGGACGGTTACCGTGTGGCTCCCTTCAAGAGCCAGAACATGGCGCTCAACAGCTTTGTCACCCGGGATGGGCTGGAAATGGGCCGGGCACAGGTGGTGCAGGCGCAGGCCGCAGGCATCGAGCCGGATGTGCGGATGAACCCCATCCTGCTCAAGCCCAGCAGTGACGTGGGCAGTCAGGTCATCGTGAACGGCGAGGTGCGGGGCCAGATGCCCGCCGCCGCCTACTTCAAAATGAAAAAGAGCGCTCATCCCGGAGATCCTCTCGGCCTACAACAGTCTGGCCGAAACCGTGGACATCATCGTCATTGAGGGGGCCGGAAGCCCGGCGGAGATCAACCTGAAGGCAGACGATATCGTCAACATGGGCCTTGCCCGGCTGGTGGATGCCCCCGTTCTGCTGGCGGGAGATATCGACCGGGGCGGTGTGTTCGCCCAGCTGTACGGCACGGTGGCGCTGCTGGAGCCAGAGGAGCGCGCCCGCATCAAGGGGCTGCTCATCAATAAATTCCGCGGCGATGTGGAGATTCTGCGGCCCGGCCTTGCGATGCTGGAAGAGAAAACGCAGCTGCCGGTGCTGGGGGTCGTGCCCTACCTGAAGGTGGACATTGAGGACGAGGATTCCCTTTCCACCCGGCTGGATGCGGGCAGAACGGTCCACCCGCTGGATACGGCCATCCTCCGCCTGCCGCACATCTCCAACTTTACCGATTTCATGCCGCTGGAGCAGCACCCGCTGCTGGGCGTGCGGTACGTGCAGAATACCCGCCAGCTGGGCACACCGGATCTCATCATTCTGCCCGGTACCAAGAACACAGTGGATGACCTGCTCTGGCTGCGGCAGTCCGGGCTGGAAGCAGCCCTGTTGAAGCTGGCGGCTAACGGCACGCCGGTGCTGGGGGTCTGCGGCGGGTATCAGATGCTGGGCGAGACGCTGGCCGACCCCGAAGGCACGGAGAGCGGTACGGTGCAGACCGTGCGGGGGGCTGGGGCTGCTGCCCACCCACACGGTCTTTACCGGCCAGAAGCACCGCACCCAGGACACTGCCGCCGTGACCGCCGCCCCCTTTGCGGGTGCGGCCCTGACCGGATATCAGATCCACACCGGCCGCACCGAGGTGCAGGGTGTGCCCTTCTGCACACTGGCAGACGGCACACCCGAGGGCTGCGTGCAGGACAATGTGTTCGGCACCTACCTGCACGGCCTGTTTGATACCGGGGAGCTCACCGAGAAGCTGGTGGCCCTGCTCTGCCGGCGCAAGGGCATTGCGCCGGACAGCGCCGCTCTCATCCCGATGGAGCAGTACCGCCAGCAGCAGTTTGACCTGCTGGCCGATGGCGTGCGCGGCGCGCTGGATCTGGATGCCGTTTACGCGGCCATGGGGTTGGAGAACCCGCGGAGGAATGCACAATGATCCCACAACATCATCTGCCCGCCGACATTGAGCGGACAAGCCTTTCCATCATCACGACAGAGCTGGAAGCGTTGGGCCTGACCCCGCCGCCCGAGACTGCCGCTGTGGTCAAGCGGGTCATCCACACCACCGCCGACTTTGACTATGCGAAAAATCTGCGCTTTACGCCGGGGGCTGTGGCGGCAGGTGTGGCCGCCCTGCGGGCCGGGACCCCTATCATCACCGATACCAACATGGCGCTTTCGGGCATTTCCAAGCCTGCCCTTGCCCGGCTGGGCGGCAGTGCCCTCTGCTACATGGCGGACCCTGAGGTGGCGCGGATCGCAGCCGAGACAGGAACCACCCGGGCAGTGGCCTCCATGCACCGCGCGGCGCAGGAGCACCCCGGGGCCATCCTTGCGGTGGGCAATGCCCCTACCGCCCTGCTGGCCATTGCGGAAGAGATCGAGGCCGGGCTGCGGCCTGCCCTGGTCATCGCCGTGCCGGTGGGCTTTGTGAATGTGGTGGAAAGCAAGGAAGCGCTGTTTGCCGCCTGTGCAGCCCACGGTGTGCCTGCCATCGCGGCCATGGGCCGCAAGGGCGGCAGCACCGTGGCCGCCGCAGTCTGCAACGCTCGGTCTACTCCGCCGCCGAGATGCTGGACCCAGCGGCAAGAGGGTGGAAATAGGGTGGAACCGGTAAAAACGCCCCTTTTTACGCTTTTGCTTGACTTTTTGGCAGAAACAAGGTATCGTTTATCTGTATGACGATTGATCTATGAGTTGAAGCTTTGCGTGAAAAAGGGAAACATTATGGCACAAACGATTTTAGAAGAAAAGAAAAAATCACGGCTGATGACAGAGGGCAGCATCTGGAAGAGCATCCTGCTCTTCTCGGTGCCGCTGATCCTGGGCAACATGCTGCAGCAGCTGTACAACACCGCCGATTCCATCATCGTGGGCAACTTTGTGGGCAGCAACGCGCTGGCAGCCGTCGGCTCCAGCGGCTCGCCTATTTTCCTGCTCATCGGGTTCAGCCAGGGCATTGCCGTGGGTGCCGGTGTCGTGGTGTCCCAGTTTCTGGGAGCCAAGGACAGGGAGGGCGCGCACACTGCAGTTCATACCTCGCTGGCCCTTTCGGCCATTCTGGGTGCGATCCTGACCGTGTGCGGCATTGCCGTCAGCCGTGCCCTGCTCACCGCCATGAACACCCCCCCGCAGAGGTGCTGGAGGATGCGGTGCTCTATATGCGGCTCTATTTTGGCGGCGTGCTGTTCAGCGTGGTGTATAATATGGCGGCCGGTATCCTGAACGCCGCCGGCAACTCCAAGCGGAGCCTGCTTTACCTGGGCGCTGCCTCCATCACCAACATCGTCCTCGACCTTGTTCTGATTGCCGGATGCAAGATGGGCGTGGCCGGTGCGGCCATTGCCACCGATATCAGCCAGCTGGTGTCCTGTGTGCTCTCCCTGCGGTTTCTGATGCGGGTGGAGGACGATTACCGCGTGACGGCAAAGGAAGTGCGCGTGCACAAAAAAGATGGCGGTCCGCATCATCAAGGTGGGCCTGCCCACCGGTATCCCAGAACATGGTCATCTCCCTTTCCAATGTGCTGGTGCAGGTCAGCGTCAACGGCTATGGTGCCGCTGCCATGGCCGGTTTTGCGGCCTATATGAAGGTGGATGGCTTCAACATTCTGCCTGTGCTGAGCTTCAGCATGGCGGCCACCACCTTTGTGGGCCAGAACTTTGGTGCGGGCAAGATCGACCGTGTCAAAAAAAAGGGCACCTTTGTCACCCTGGGCATGTGCATCGTTTACACCATCCTGACCGGTATCCTGCTGCTCGTCTTCCAGGATTCCATCATGCACCTGTTCACCGGCGATGAAACGGTCATTGCCTACGGCAAGATCTGTATGCTCTATTTCTGCCCCTTCTACTGGATGCTGGGTATCCTGCAGGGCCTTGCCGGTACGGTGCGCGGCACCGGCAAGAGCGTGCCGCCCATGGTGGTGCTGCTGATCTCCCTGTGCCTGTTCCGCATCGTCTGGATCCAGTTTGCCCTGCCCCTGTTTGCAGGCATTTGAAGGTGTGCTGCTGGTCTACCCAGTGTCCTGGGCTGTGGGTGCAGTATTGATGGTGCTCTACGCCTGGAAGGGCAAATGGATGCAGCTGCCGGAAGCAATTTCGTAAATCAAGCGCACCCGATTCCCCGGTGAAAGTGTATTTTATACAAAAATGACGTATGAATGCGTAAAAATATTCGGGGGGGGGTAAAAATCTGCGAAAATCAGTTGATTTCTGCCGAAAAATGCCGTATACTGAATTATAGTTTCAAATCGAACGACGGACTTCGACAAAAGGGGCTGATAAGATGGAGTGCACACAGGCAGAGGCTTTTGAACAGTATATTCGGGATCTGCGCGTTGTGCGCTCGATCTCCCGACCCAGCTTTCCGGAGGGCAAAGCTCCCGCTGCTGTGCTGGAAGAAATCCAGACCAACGCGCTGAGATGCAACACCCTGATGCGGCAGAATGAGGCACTGCTGGCGCAGTTTGTCTACGACCGCGACCCTGCCTCCCCTGACCGAAGAGGATATCCAGGGACTGAGTGCCTTTGCAGGCAGGCTGTTCAACTATGCGAACAGCGAGGATATGGGCGTGGCGTTCAAGGTGCATCAGCTGCTGCTGGCAGCGGCCCGCAGCCGGGAAGACGTGCCCATGATTGTCAGGGAGCTGTACTACACGGGCATCACCCTGCATTATATGAACGTCCGGGATGAGGGAACTGGCATCAACCTGTTGGGAGATGCGATCCAGGTCTATTTTACGGAAGCTGCTGAATACATGTCACGGTATGAACAGCTGGACAGGAATACCCGGCAGTATCTCATCCGCTGCGTGGGCAACACCCGGCTGGGGATGTCCCGCGGCACCCATGCGGAAAGCTGCCGGTATCTGGAGCGGTTCCGCCGCGCAATGGACATCATCCAGTCTGCGCATTACCATGCACTGGACCCGGAGTTCCCCTGGGAAAGCTACATCTATTCCATGCACATGGACCGCATGACCCTGCTGACCCACCTGCGGCAGGAGGAGGATCCCGAGGTGGCGCGGCAGGTGCTGGAATCGGCGGAATACATCTGGGGGCACAAGAAGAAGTACAAGGGTCGAGGAGGCGCGCCTGCAGAACTGGCGGGTGCCCTATTTTTTACGCCGCTGCCCGCTACCATGCCGGGGTGGGCAGCCTGGAAGACGTGGTCAAGATCCTTCTGGAATCGGCGGGAAGCGTGGCGCAGGATGATTATTCTGCCGAGGCCATCAACCGGAAGCTGGTTCTGGCGGCCTATCTCTCGGTCTATCTATGCAGAACGTCTGGACGAGGCGGGAGCACAGAGATATCGTGCAACCGTGGAGCAGGTACGCCGTTCTGCGGATCAGTATCTGGAACAGATGCCGGCCAGCCAGTATCCCCGTGTGGTAAACTCTGCCGCCTGGGAGTTGAGCAAGATCAGCACCAGCTCAGATGAAACGGCGAACCGCCGGATGCTGGGCAGTATCCTGGCCGGGCACAAGCCGACCTATGTCCACTCTATGATGGTGGCAGAGCTGACCCGTGCCCTGCTGCAGCGGCAGATCGAGACAAGGCCCGAAACACTGGTGGGCCTGCTGGGCTGCAGGAGCGCGGCCGAGGTGCAGGCCCGGCGGGGAGAGCTCTGCCAGACGGCCTATGAATGCGGCGTTTACCACGACATTGGCAAGTGTGCCGTTCTGATGTACATCGACAACAACGCCCGCCGCCTGCTGGATGAAGAGTTTTTCTGCATCCAGAGCCACCCAAGGACCGGCGCTGACATTCTGAATAGAATGGGCTGCGGAAGAACGCTGGCCCTGGCGGCGCTCTATCACCACTGCTATTACAACGGCAAGGGCGGATATCCCAATGATGTACCCTCCTGCCCGCCGGAGATCAAGGGAATCGTGGATGCGCTGAGCGTGGCAGACTCGCTGGATGCCGCCACCGATAATATCGGTCGGTGCTACAACCTTGCCAAGCCCTTCCGCACGCTGCTGGAAGAGCTGCGGGCCCAGAGCGGCACCCGCTATGCGCCCAATGTGGTCGCCCTGTTCGAGGATGAGCGTTTCTGCCAGCAGCTGGCAGAGAACACGGATGCCGAGCGCAAAAGGGTGTATCTGCAGGTGTATCACGCCGGAAGTGAAGAAAAATAAACGACCCTCTCTATCATTGCTTCGCAGTGCCACCTCCCCAAAAAGGGAGCGGGCATACGTCAGCGTGATAAAGAGGGTCGTTTTTTTGTTTAAGTCAGGATGAAGCTTTCCCAGTCCACCCTGCCGGTGCAGTTCAGCCGGGGTACTTAGCCACTTCCAACAATTCCTCCGCCCGGCGGACCTGTTCCGCCGTGGGCGGGGAACAGCGTCGGGCAGGGGATAAGGGATGCCGAGCTTCTGCCACTTGAAGAGGCCCAGCGTGTGGTAGGGGGGAGCACCTCCACCCGCTGCACCGTTTTCAGGCTGCGGATGAAGTCTGCGGTGCGGCGCAGACCCTCTTCGTCGTCGGTCAGGCCGGGCACCAGCACATGCCGGATCCAGAGCGGAACGCCCAGCTCCGAGATGTGCCGGGCCATGGCAAGGATGTTGGCGTTGTCTTTGCCGGTGAGGCGGCGGTGCTTTTCGGGGTCGATCTCTTTCAGGTCCAGGATGACCAGACTGGTAGAAGCCATCAGGGTATCGAAGGCGGCCAGGTAGGCGGGGTCATCGGGCTGGAACGGCTGACCGGCCGTGTCCAGCGCGGTGTGCACCCCCTTGGCGCGCGCCAGCTGGAAGAATTTTGTCAAGAAGTCCATCTGGCGCAGCGGCTCGCCGCCGCTGACGGTCACGCCGCCTTTTTTGCCCCAGTAGTTCCGGTAGCGCCAGACGTGCTGGAACAGCTTCTCCGGAGACCATTCCGTGCCGCCCTCAGCGCTCCACGTTTCGGGGTTATGGCAGAATTTGCAGCGCAGCGCACAACCCTGCAGAAAGACAACGAACCTGACACCCCGGCCCGTCCACCGAGCCGAAACTTTTTCCAGCGAGTGGACGTAGCCGACAGGCTTACAGGACGGCATGGCAGGTGCGGGCGATGACATCCAGCTGCTGCTCACGGGTCAGGTCGATGAACTTCACGGCGTAGCCGGAAACACGGATGGTGAAGTTCGCGTATTCTTCCTTCTCCGGATGCTCCATGGCGTCCAGCAGCTTTTCCTTGCCAAACACGTTCACGTTCAGGTGATGCGCACCCTGATCGAAGTAGCCGTCCATGACCTGCACGAGGTTCTCCACGCGCTCCTCCTCGCTGTGGCCCAGAGCGTCGGGGTTGATGGTCTGGGTGTTGGAGATGCCGTCCAGTGCCCAGTGGTAGGGCAGCTTGGCCACCGAGTTCAGGGAGGCCAGCAGGCCGTTCTGCTCCGCGCCGTAGCTGGGGTTCGCACCGGGTGCAAAGGGGGTAAAAGGCGGCACGGCCATCGGGCAGAGCACCGGTGTATTTGCCGTAGACCACGTTGGAAGTGATGGTCAGGATGGAGGTGGTCGCCTCGGAGTTGCGGTAGGTGTGGCGCTTCTTGATCATTTCGAGGAAGGTCTTCAGCAGCCAGACACCGATCTCGTCGGCACGGTCATCGTCGTTGCCGTACTTCGGGAAATCGCCTTCCACTTCAAAGCCGGTGGCAAGACCGTTCTCGTCACGGAGCGCCTTGACCTTGGCGTACTTGATGGCGCTCAGGGAGTCGATGACGTGGGAGAAGCCTGCAATGCCGGTGGCAAAGGTGCGGCGGACATCGGTGTCGATGAGGGCCATCTCGGCTTCCTCGTAGTAGTATTTGTCGTGCATATACTGGATCAGGTTCAGCACATTGACGTACAGGCCAGCCAGCCAGTCCAGCATCTGGACATACTTGGGCAGCACCTCGTCGTAGTTCAGGTACTCGCTGGTGATGGGGGCGTAGTTGGGGCCGCACTGCTCGTGGCTCTTCTCGTCCACACCGCCGTTGATGGCGTACAGCAGGCACTTGGCCAGGTTGGCGCGGGCACCGAAGAACTGCATCTCCTTGCCGGTCTGGGTGGCAGACACGCAGCAGCAGATGGAGTAATCGTCGCCCCAGACGGGCTTCATCACATCGTCGTTCTCGTACTGGACGGAACTGGTGAGGATGGAGACCTTGGAGGCGTACTTCTTGAAGCTCTCAGGGCAGAGCAGAGGAGTACAGAACGGTCAGGTTCGGCTCCGGTGCGGGGCCCATGTTTTCCAGAGTGTGCAGGAAGCGGTAGCAGTTCTTGGTGACCATGCTGCGGCCATCCATGCCGATGCCGCCCACTTCCAGCGTTGCCCACACGGGGTCGCCGGAGAACAGCTGGTTGTAGCTGGGGATACGGGCAAACTTGACCATGCGGAACTTCATGACCATGTGGTCGATCAGCTCCTGGGCCTGGCTCTCGGTCAGGGGTGCCGTTCTCCAGATCGCGCTGGATGTAGATATCCAGGAAGGTGGAGATGCGGCCCACGCTCATGGCAGCGCCGTTCTGGGTCTTGATGGCGGCCAGGTAGCCGAAGTACAGCCACTGGCAGGCTTCCTTGGCGTTCTTTGCGGGCTGGGAGATGTCGCAGCCGTAGGCCTGGGCCATCTTCTTCATGCCCTTCAGGGCGTTGATCTGCCGGGCGATCTCCTCCCGCAGGCGGATGACGTCCTCGGTCATAGTGCCGTCGCCGCAGTTGGCGAAGTCCTCCTGCTTGAACTGGATCAGCGCGTCGACGCCGTACAGCGCCACGCGGCGGTAGTCGCCGACGATGCGGCCGCGGCCGTAGGTGTCCGGCAGGCCGGTGATGATATGGGTGTGGCGGGCAGCCTTCATCTCAGGGGTGTAGGCATCGAACACAGCCTGGTTATGGGTACGGGTGTACTTGGTGAAGATCTCGTGCAGCTTTGCGCTGGGCTGATAGCCGTAGGTGGTGCAGGCCTGTTCGGCCATCTTGATGCCGCCGTAGGGCATGAAGGCGCGCTTCAGGGGCTTGTCGGTCTGCAGACCCACGATCTGCTCCAGATCCTTCAGGCTCTCGTCGATGTAGCCGGGGCCGTATGCGGTCAGGCTGCTGACCACTTCGGTGTCCATATCCAGGACGCCGCCCTTGGCGCGTTCTTCCTTCTGCAGCTTCTGCAGAGCGCCCCACAGCTTGTCGGTCGCCTCGGTGGGGCCGGCCAGAAAGCTTTCGTCGCCGTCGTACGGGGTGTAGTTCTTCTGGATGAAGTCGCGCACGTTGACTTCTTCTTTCCAGATACGGCCTTCAAAGCCTTCCCACTGTTCAAACTGGATCATTGGAACCTCCTTGCTCCATTACGCAGTTAGCATTTTCTAACTAATGAGCCTTTGAAAAACCGCTCTGTCTGGGCGGTTTTCTGGGGGCGAAACGGTCTTGCGCTGCCGACAGCGGCAGCCCTTACTACAAGGTGTAGACAAAAATAAAAGCTTGCCCACAAAATCTTGCGCTACTATAATAGCAAGAATCGTTTTAAAAAGCAATAGAAAACAAGTGGGTTTTCTTCCAGCGGAAGGGCTATTCTTTGGGCAGAATGTAGAAAAACGCCGAAACCCCGGCGGCACGGCACCTTTGCGAAAATTGCAAATTAAGGGTTGACAAGACTAACTGACTGTGGTATCCTGTTCTCGCAGCGGCGGTTAGCTAATTCTAACCACGTTGCACCAGAAAAAGGAGCGTCTGCAAGCGCTCCGCTCCATTCCTCCATTCCATACTCTCTTTTTCTTGGCAGGATGCAGCATTCTGGTTTGCTCTGCATCCGCTGCGCGGCACACAGGGCTCTGGTACGGCACTGTGCGCAGATGAAAACAAAAACGGGACACTCAGCTTGACCACCTGAGTGCCCCGATTTTTGTTTTGTCCCGGTTGTTGATCAGCCGCATCCCGGGGAGCGGACAACATTCTTTACACCACCGCATCCCGCAGCAGCTGGTAGATCGCCTCCGCGTTTCCATCGGGGGAGCGGAGGAAAGACGAATTTTCCGTTTACCTGGCAGACCCCGTCCGAATAGACGGTGAAAAGCAGGTTCTGGCTGGCATCGTCTGCAAAGCGCAGGGTGATGGAATGCGCTTCGTAGTCGTGGGAGTAGGAGCAGACATTCTGGTTGAACTTTTGGTAGCAGCTCGCGTTTTGCAGGATCTCGAAAAATGCCTGATAAGTATCATCGCCCGCAGAATAGGCGCGGGTGGTGACCACAGAGGGGCTCAGGCTGACGGTATCCTCCACACTGACAGAGACGGAAGTGCTTTTATTGATGTCAGTTTTCAGGTCAACGCGGCGGTTGGAAACGAATAACAGCACGAACAACACGACCCAAAGGGCCATGATGGCATAAAAACGGAGACTTTTGTTTTCCATAAGGCGTTCTCCTTTGGCGGGCCGCACAGCTGGGCGGCCAGAGATCTTCAGAGAGTACGCTTTCATTATAGTGCCGGAACGCGCAGGATGTCAACTGTTCTCCAGATGCTTCCGCTGCGCTGCAAAAGTAAGCCCGCGGCGCTGGCGGCAAATACCACATAATAGCTGGCGATGCGGTAGAGCATCAGGGTGCTCATGGCTTCGCCGCTGGTCATAAAGCTGCCGAACACCAGCAGAAAGGCGGTTTCGATCGAGCCCATCCCGGCTACATTGGGCAGGGCATTGGAGACGAAGAGCATCAGGCTGGTGAGCAGCTGCACCTGCCAGAAGCCCAGCGGGGAAAGCCCCATGAAGCGGATGCAGAACCACGGCAGGGTGAACATCAGAAACAGCTTGAGGGTTTGCACGGCAAGGATACGGGCACAGCGGCCGGGCTTGTCGGCCAGCAGGAGGCGGCTCTCAGTGCCAAGGGTGTCCAGCTGCTCCAGCCACGTTTCCCGGCGGGTCTGCCACGATTCTGTTTTGGGCAGAAAGCCCATGGCCCAGCGGGCCAGCCGCTGCACCAGCGGCGAGACGCACAGCAGCACCAGCGTCACGATGACCAGCGCCACCACGCAGTAGGCGGCGGGCAGATAATGCATCACACCGGTGGTGTTGGCGGCAAGCCACCTGTGCTGCAACAGCAGCATCACCGTGGCATACAGCAGCACGGTGGTTTTGTGGAACACGTACTGCAGGGTCATCAGGCCCACACCCGGGCCCAGCGGCAGGCCGCAGTGGTAGAGGTAGTAGGACTCCATGGGCACAGCCCCGGCACCCAGGCCGACCACGTTGCCAAAGGTGCCCACAAAGGCGGCATCCATGCCGCGCCGCAGGGTGAAGCCCGGCAGGCGGTAGCGGATGATGAGCCAGCAGACGATTCCCTCAAGCAGGGGGGTATGTCAGGCCGATGGCAAGCACCAGCAGCACCTGCCAAAGGGAGAGCTGGACCAGCGCGGTCGAGATCTCGGCCCAATGGCTGCTGAAGATGAAAACCACTACACAGGTCAGCGCCAGCAGCACCAGCAGAGAAAGGATCGCCTTTTTTGCGGGAGGGCTGCTGGGGGTGTTCAGGTCTGTTCCATGGGACAAGGCTCCTTTCACGATACTGCTTGCAGTATAACACAGCGGAACCTTGTTTTTGTGAACTGAAACAAAATTTTTCTCGTCACTTTGTGTGATATGATAAAAAAAAAAGAACCTCTCAGGCTCACTTCGTTCGCCAGGTTCGGGTTGCGGCTCCCAGCATCCACTTCGTGTTGGAAACAACACTTGTGTCTTGCTGGCCGCGGCTAACAGCAACGCCCTTTATCCGCCACTGGCGGCGGCTGTTGCTGTTGCCCCTATGAGGAGAAGTGGCATTGCGAAGCAATGACGGAGAGGTTCTGTGTTACTTTTTTCGCTGTCAGGTCTTCCACAGCAGCCCGGAGCGTCTGCTCAAAAGCCTCCTTGGAATAATACTGCTCGTACATTTTACGGCATTCTGTCCGCATGGAGGCCAGCTCTTCCGGGTGTTCAATGGCGTGTTCCAGCAGGACAGCCAGCTGCTGCGGGTCGTCGTTGTGGTAAACGAAGCCGTTCCGCCCCTCGGAGATGAGCCCGGCGGTGCCGGTGTGCTCCGATACGATGGACGGCTTGCCGAAGATGAGGCCCTCGGTGACGAAGGTGGGCATGGGGTCGTCGCGGGAGGCGCAGACCAGACAGGTGCACTGCTCCATCAGGCTCTTGATCTCGTCCCGGGTGAGCCGCTTGCAGTAGTACACGTTTTCCGGGTAGTCTGCGGTCAGGGACGCGGACGGAGTCCATCATCTCCTTGTCAGCGGCCCTGGCCCACAAAGAGGAAGGAGGCCTTCTCCCCGTACCTCGGGCGGCAGCAGGCGGATGGCCTTGCAGAAGATATCGTGGCCCTTGCGGCGCTCAAAGGAGCCCACCGTGGCAAACAGCGGGCGACCGTGGTTGTAGCCCAGATCGGTGCGGACAAAGTTCTCTGCTGCGTAATCAGGCAGGCCGTAGATGAGCGGCCGGATGTTGAACTCCGGCCGCACCGAATGCATGGCGTTGGCGGCGTGGCTGCCGACGGAGTAGAGCCGGATATTTTCGCCCAGCTCTCTGGGGATCTGGTGGGCGATGTGGGGGTAGCCTGCAAAGGCATCGTGGAGCCACCACAGCACCGGCACGGCGGTGCCGCTTCAGGGCACGGACAGCCCGGGCCATGACCACCACCGTGTTGGCGATGACGAAGTCGGCACAGAGAGCCATGCCCCAGGCATCGGAGACATTGCGGCAGGACGACCGGGTGATGACCGAGGCCCCGGCATCCAGGAAGAGATGCAGGGAGCGCCCGCCATCACTGGGGGGTCCCAGCACAAGTACCTCATATACCCCATGCTGCGCAGCACCGGCACGGCGCTTACCAGCACGATGGGCGCACCGGTCATGTCCAGCAGGTGGCTCATGATAAAGGCACGTTTGCCGTGGGCCGAAAACGCATCCTCGGCGCAGATGTCCCGCTCATAGTGGAGCAGGGCCTGCGGGATGAGAGTGGGCTTAGTGCAGAGCTGTGCGGCCAGCGCCAGCAGCTCGGGCACATTTTCGGGGTCATGGGCGGCGGCGCGGCAGCGCTCCAGCAGGGTGCGGCTGACCACGGCGCAGCGGTTCTGCGCCTGCAGCGGCTGGCTCTGATAGAGGGCAGTCGCCCCGCCAAAGCCGAACACAGCATTGCAGACGACGTAATCCGCCCCATCCTGCAGGGCTTTGGCAAAGTACATCAGGGCGGTGGACATCAGCTCCACGTCCTCGGCGGCCAGAAGCACGCCGTCTACGCTTGCGGTCAGCTCCCCGCCCAGCCGGTCCACCAGCCGGAACTTGCGGTGGAGCTGGTCGGTCAGGGTGGCTTTCAGGGCCGTGCTGCGGGCCGATGCGCAGACCAGCAGATAGGTGCTCTGGGTGTTGCTGTACTCCTGCAGGGCCAGCTGACGCTGCTGCAGGGGGGTGTAATTGTTATACATGGCTGTTCCTCCGTTCCGCTTCTCAGTTTCCACGGTGGAACAGGCGCATCAGGCTGCGGATGGGAGCAGTGAGCTTCCAGCTTTTACTGGAAAACACGCTTTCCAGCGAGGTCTCGTAGGCAGTGCTCCGGGCCTGCAGATCGGCGTTTTTCTGGTGCAGCTGTGCGATCTCCTGCTGCAGGGCGGCCACCATCTGCTGCTGGGCCGCGGCATTCTGCTCCAGCTGCTGGATATGCTGCTTTTCGCTGTCCTTGCGCAGCTGGAGCTGCTGCACGCCCTGCAGCACGGCGCAGAACAAAGGCTCGTCCGTCAGGGTCTCCAGCGGGAAGTAGCAGTAGCTCACGCCCAGCTTCATCCCGGCGGGGTAGTGGGTGGTGCCCTCCAGCCGGTAGTTGGGGTCATCGCCCAGGAACAGGGTGCGTCCACCGGAAAGGTTCAGGCCATTGGTGGGCACGCAGATGATGCGGTCGTCTGAAAAGATCAGGTTGGTGATGCAGCAGGGCAGCTCACCCGGGTCGAACCGCAGGGCCTGCACGGCCACCGGCAGCTCAAAGGTCGCGGTCACAGCCCCGGTCAAGCTCGTCGGTGGTGCAGTCGGGCGCGGTCAGCGTATCCTTTTCCGAAAAGCCGAAGCCTGCATCGTAATAGAGCAGCGGCTGCAGCAGAGTGGGCGAGTCAGTATGCATCTCGCGCTGGGGGTGTGCCGCAAGGTAGGACTGCACCTTCTGTTCCAGGGAAAGGCAGCGCTCTGCCAGATGGGAAGCACCTTCGTCCGAAAGCTTGAGCTGCTGTTCCAGCTCGGCGATCTTTTCCTGCAGAGCCGCAGTGTTCTCAGGAGCTGCGTTGTTCATAACCGGATTCTCCTCATAATATTATTTCACTTCAGCAGAGGGTGCACCCTCTGCAAAAAATCAGTGTTTTGCCGCAAAATGACGCTCAGGCGCTTCGGTGCGGGCGCTGCGCCGGCGGGGCGCTTCCGCCGCCTTCTGCTCCCGGCGGGAGGTGAGCCAGAACTTCAGGTCCCGGCGGCGCACCAGCAGCTCGCAGATGAGCAGGGTGGAGCCCAGCGAAAGGGTGAACTGCAGCACCATGCCCAGCACCGGGTGAGCCGCAAACTTCTGGGGCATCAGGTACCAGGGGAATGGCCGTGAGCTCCACAGTGTGGACGCAGAAGATGAACAGCGAACGGCGGCCAATGGCCTGGATGGCGTGGGTGACAACGTTCTCCACCCTGCGCTGGAACCAGATGACGATGGAAAGGATGCCCAGGCCCGTCACAGCATCCAGCAGGATGCTCACGGGGCCGAGGGTCCACTCGGCCATCGAGACGCAGTCGGTGCTCTTGGTAAGAAGCACCAGTGCGGCCACAGCCAGCGCCGCCGCGATCATCCCGCTGCGCAGACGGGGGAGAGAGAGGCTGTTCAAAGATCTTATGCTTCTTGGTAAGGTAGCCCACATACAGAGCCGGAACGGTGACCATGCCCTGGCCGATGCAAAAAGGAGCCTCCCAGGTGATGCAGATGCCCCAGCCTAACAGCATGGTACCCAGCACCGCCCAGTTTATGTACTGCTCCGGGAAGATATTCAGGATGAGATCCAGCAGGACCCATGCGATCATCAGCGAGAGCAGATACCACATGGGGCCGCAGGAGAAGAACAGCTGGCCGAAATAGGTGGCCGTGTGGGGCAGGCCCAGTGCAAAGCCGCCCAGCACCTTGTAGGTCTCGTAGGTGGCGTTGTGCAGGCTGCCGAACAGGCTGTAATGGATGATAAAATGGAACACGGTGGTGGCGATGCCCGTATAAATGTAAGGCTTGAACAGCGTTTTGAGCTGCTGGTGGATGCACTTGCTGATGGAGCGCTTGCGGAAGCCGTAGCCGCTGGCAATAAAAAAGGCCGCCATCAGCGTTTCGCGGTAGGCGAACATACAAAAGGTCAGCGGGTTGATGTGGCTGGCATCGCCCATGGGGTAAAGAACTCACCGGTGTGGGCAAAGACGATGGTCAGCATACCGACACCCTTGAGCAGGTCGAACATGCCCAGCGAATTTGCGGCACGGCGTTTGGTTCCCTCCATAAAAAGGTCCTCCTCTGCGCCGCACCCCGCCCCGGGATGGCAGAATTGCCGGATTTTTGGCGCATCATGTTAAAAATTAGAGATATTTATAATAAGTATAATGCTTTTTGCCCTTGCTGTCAATCAAACGCAGGGAGAAAGCACGGTGGGCGGATACCGGGAAAAGTGTACCACACTCACGGCCTGCCCGCAACAAAAGGCAGGATTTACATCCGGGTGCACAGATTGACTGCAAGTTTAAATTGCATATTTGTGCAATTAAATCTTGCATTTAAGCCATCTATGCGGTATACTCTAGGCTAGAGTGCCCAGAAGATTCCATTTGGCGGAAACAATAGGGAATAATTTAACAAAAATAAACAGGGAGTGTAAAATAATGGCAAACAAGGCTTGTAACGAAGTTGTGACCGTGGCAAATATGCCGATGACCGTTTTTGATATGATCTCTGCGATGCAGAATAAGTATACTGACCGTGTGGCGTTCCGCTATGTGGAGGGCAAGGACACGGTGGTGGAAAAGACCTACGCTCAGTATGTGCAGGATATCCGCAAAGCGACCGGCTACCTGCAGCAGGAGCTGGGCGAGCCCAAGGGCAAGAAGATCGTCATCCTGAGCCGCACCAACTATGAGTATGGCGCGGTCGTTTTCGGCACCATGATGGCAGGCGCCGTCATCGTGACCCTGAACCAGAAGAAGACTTGGCCGGAGCTGGAATATGAGCTGGGCATGGTGGAGCCGGATCTCATCTTCAATGATGGCATCGATTACGGCTACCGCGCCCATCTGGAAGCACTTTACGGCGCTCGGCTCCGCCCCATGGATGCCTGGACCGCTGCCCCTGAGGCTGAGATGGTCAACCGCATCGACCACGAGGGTCTGCTGATGCTGATGTTCACTTCCGGCACCACCGGCCGCAGCAAGGGAGTGATGCTGAGCGAGAAGAACTACTTCACCGCCTGCCAGATGTACATCGATGGCCTGAAGTCCGTCCTTGACTATGAAGAGCGGCTGGTACCCCAGTACCTCGACCAGACCTTCAGCCACTTCACGCTGGTGCCCATGTTCCATCTGGCCGGTTTCATCTGCTACTTTGTCTATGGCGTGCAGGGCTGGACCCTGAATCTCTGCTGTGATGCCCGCGACCTGCGCCGGGACATGAGCATGATGCACAGCGACGCCATGTCCACCCCGCCGGTGCTGGTGGAGATGATCTACAACGAGGTCAAGCGCGGCCATGCCGACCGCCTGAACGGGCTGTGGAACCTGAGCTGCAGCTCTGCCATCCTTGACCCCGCCATTCTGAGCGATCTGGTGAAGAATGGCTTCTACATCAACCAGTGCTAGTCCATGACCGAGCTGGCCGGCTACGGTCTGCTGAACGTGGTGCAGGAGGGCGAACACCTCCGGGCACTGGGCAAGCCGGACGGCTTCTGCGAGGTCAAGCTGGACGAGACCGGCGAGATCTGCGTCCGGGGCGGCGCGGTCATGCTGGGCTATTATAAGGACCCGGAGGCCACCGCCGAGGCCATCGACAAGGACGGCTGGCTCCACAGCGGCGACCTCGCCCGCGTGGATGAGGAGGGCTTCTATTACATCACCGGCCGCAAGAAGAACCTCATCATCCTGGACAGCGGCGAGAACGTCAGCCCCGAGGAGCTGGAAAAGCTGCTGGGCAAGTGCGATGCCATCAAGGAGTGCATCGTCAAGGAGATGGGCAAGAAGATCGGCACCGTGGTCTGCTGTGAGGATGACAAGCAGCAGCAGGTGAAGGCTTTTGTCACCGAGCTGAACCGCACCCTGCCCATGTACAAGCGCATCTCCGTTGTAGAATGCAGCGCCGAGCCCCTGCCCCGCAACGCGCTGGGCAAGCTGCTGCGCAAAGTAAAATCAAACGGGAGAAAAAGGAGCAGACCATGGTAAACAATGTCTATGATCTTGTCACCCAGACAATGGAGCAGGAATTCCCCGGGCGGGTGGCGTTCCGCTGGGGTAGAGGATGCCACCGGCACCGTGAAGGAAAAAGACCTATGCCGAGTATGCACAGGATATCCGCCGCGCCGCTGCCTGGTTTGCCCGGAACATCCCGGAGGTGGAGGGTAAGCGGGTGGTCCTGTTGAGCCGGAACTGCTATGAGTACGGCGTGAATACCTTTGGCGCTGTGCTGGCCGGGGGGCTGTTCTGGTAACGATGAACCAGAAAAAGACCTGGGATGAGCTGAGCTGGGAGCTGGAGCTGGCAGAGCCTGCCCTCATCCTGAACGATGGGGTGGACTACGGCTGCCGTGACCAGCTGGAGGCTGCGTATGGGGAACGCCTGCGGCCGATGGATGCCTGGAAGGACACCGCGCCCGGCGGGTTGGAAAAGAAGATCGACCCCAATGCCCTGATGGTCATGCTGTTCACCTCCGGCACCACCGGCCGCAGCAAGGCCGTGATGCTGGCAGAGCGGAACTTCTTTACCGTGATGCAGATGCACGTTGCCATGGGGACGACCACTTGCTGGACTTCAAGCACCGGCAGCTGCCCGAGGACAAAAACGATGTCCTGAGCAATTTTGCCATTCTGCCCCTGTTCCATCTGGGCACCTTTATCTGCCTGTTCTCCTGGCCCTTCAAGGGCTGGGCCCTGAACCTTTGCAGTGACCTGCGGAATTTCTACCGGGATCTGGGCCTGATGCACAGCGATTCCATTGCCGTGGCCCCGGTGCTGATGGCGAGCATCTACAAGGATGTCAAGCGCGGCCGCGCCGATAAGCTGAACGGCCTGTGGAACCCCTGCGGCAGCTCTGCCATGTTCGACAGCGAGATGCTGCTGGGTCTGGTGGAAAACGGCATGTACATCACCCAGTGCTACGGCATGACCGAGACCTGCGGCGATGGTCTGGTGAACTACGCCCAGGCAGAGCCCCATATCCGGGCGCTGGGCAAGCCGGACGGCCACTGCGAGTACAAGCTGGATGAGACCGGCGAGATCTGCATCCGGGGCGGCTTGTGTGATGCTGGGCTATTATAAGGATCCCGAAGCCACCGCCGAGATCATCGACAAAGACGGCTGGCTCCACACCGGCGACCTGGCCCGTGAGGACGAGGACGGCTATTACTACATGGTGGGTCGGAAGAAGAACCTGATCATTCTGGGCACCGGTGAGAACGTCAGCCCCGAGGAACTGGAAAGAAAGCTCAACGCCTGCCCTGAGGTGCAGGAGTGCGTGATCAAAGAGATGGGCAAAAGGATCGGCGCGCTGATCTGCTGTGCCGAGGAAAAGCAGGCAGAGGTCCGGGCCTTTATCACCGGGTTGAACCGTACTCTGCCGCTGTACCAGCGGATCACGGCAGTGGAGTTCAGCGCCGAACCCCTGCCCCGCAACGCGCTGGGCAAGCTGCTGCGCAGGTAAGCGCGGAAATTGTAAAAAAAAAGCGCAAAACCGGGCGGTCGGTGTGTTGCATTTCCTCCATAAAACAGGTATTATAAAACACAGGAATGCCCCGCCCGGCTGGCTAAACCGGCCCGGCGCGTGGCATACTGAAACTGCGCCCTTGCAGGCGATAAAAAATCCATCATGGAAAGGAAGATTTTTTTGATGCAAAGAGCAGAAATCATGTCTCAGATCCTGGCAATTCTGGAGGATGTGGCAGAGATCTCGCCCGAGGATGTCAACGAAAACAGCGTGATGATGGATGATCTGGATCTGTCCTCCATGGAGATCCTGACCGTTGTGGCGGATCTGGAGGAAATGTTTGGTCTGCGCATCCCCGAAAAGGAACTGCGCAATTTCGTGACCATCGGCGATGTGGCCGACTATCTGACCGAGAACGCGGGGTAAATTCCGGATGAATGCAGAGCAGCGTGCGGTGTTTCAGGGCATCGTCTACTACTACCGTGAAAATCAGGTCCTCTGCCGCTATCAGGCCACGCTGAAGGAGACCGTTGACCCGGCTCTTCTGCAGCAGGCATTGGATGCGGCCCGCCCGCTGGCAGAATATTATTTCTCTGCCATGTGGTGTGGGAAAAGCGGGAGGCCCGTCTGGAGCCCAACACTGCCCCCTGCCGTGTGCGGCAGGGCAGCGCCCAGCCAAAGATCCCCGAGGAGACGAACGATTATCTCTTCTCGCTGGGCTATGAGGGGAACACGGTCTATCTGGACTGGTTCCACTTCCTGGCCGATGGCCGGGGCAGCGCGCCCTTTTTTCACCCTGCTGCTCAAGCTCTACTGCAATCTGCGCTCCAACGCTGGTTTTGTGTGCGAGGCCCTTGCCTCTGACCCGCCCTACGATGTGGAACAGCTGCTGGCCCGCTACCCGGAGAGCCAGGTGGCCAACGACATGCAGAAGGACGTGCTGCAGATCCACGAGGGCACGCCTCATTTCCAGCGGCTGCGGCTGGACAGGCAGAGCCTTGTGGATCTGGCGCAGAAGGAGGGCGTGAAGCCCTTCAGCGCCCTCATGGGGCTGACCTGCCAGGCAGCGCAGCGGTATCTGGAAAAGAACGACCTTTGTGTACAGCTATGCCGCCGACACCCGCGCGGCGCTGGGGGTGCCGCATGCCCTGTACAACTGCATTGCGTCCTTTCAGCTGGCCCTGCGGCTGGAACCGCAGGCCCGGTTCCACAGCTTTGCAAAGCAGCTCGACCATGAGATCCGGGAAAGCCTGACCCCGGAGCGCCGCCTGTTCCGCATGGCCGAACAGATGGGCTGGGTGTATCAGGTGTTCCGGCAGAAGGCCGCACTCAAGATCAAAAAGCGTGTGTTCCAGATGGGCGAGTACATCAGCGGCTTCCCGGCAGATTTCTGGGTCAGCTACATTGGCAGCCCGCTGCTGCCGCACAGCCCGGAGCTGGAAGCGTACCTGACCGATTTCCAGACCTGGGTGCTGCCGGACGGCGCGTCCCTTGCAATGGAGGTCACCAGCCTGCACGGCGTGCTGACCTGCTGCATTGAGAACAAGGTGGACAAGCCCGGCTACCTCGAGGCCCTGCGCGATGTGATGGAGCAGGAGGGCATCAGGGTGCTGGAAGCGGTACATATCTCTTAAAAGAAAATGACCCTTTCCGTCATGCGTCGGCGTGGCGGAAGGGGTCATTTTTCATATTGTGGAGGTGGGCCGGATGCTGACCTCGCCGTGCTGCAGGGCAATCTGCCTGCCGCCCTCGCGCTCCACCACCAGACGGCCCGCATCGTCAATGAAAAGGGCCTTTGCGGCATAGGTCTCGGCCCCGGTGCAGACGGTGACCCAGTGGCCCGGCACAAAACAGCGGGCCCGGTACTCGTCCAGACAGTCGAAGGCCGGGCAGAGGGTGAGCAGCTCCCGGGCAATGGCCCCGGCCAGCACCGCCCGGCTCACGGGTGCGGGGCCGCCGGGGTAAAGGCTGCCTGCCGTGCGGGCCAGCTCCTCGGGCCAATCGGCAGGGGAGGTGGTCAGGTTGAGGCCGATGCCCACCACCAGCCATTCCAGCTGGCCGCTCTCCATGTCGGTCCCGGCTTCGGTCAGGATGCCGCAGACCTTGCGGCCCTGATAGTAAAGGTCGTTCACCCATTTGATGCCCAGTTCCAGCCCGCACAGGGCCTTGACAGCCCGGGCCACGGCCACCGCCGCACTGATGGTCGCGCTCTGGGCATCGGCAGCAGAAAGGGTGGGCCGCAGGATGAGGGAGAGGTAGACCCCCTTCCCGGCAGGGCTCTCAAACCGCCGCCCCAGCCGCCCGCGCCCCGCCTGCTGATGGGCCGTGAGCACCAGCGTGCCGTGGGGCGCGCCGCCCAGTGCCAGCTGCTTGGCCGTCAGGTTGGAGCTTTGCAGCGTGTCGTAGATGTGAATGGGGGCGGGGTAGGGGCCCACCGCCTCGGCGCAGAAGGGGTCGCCGCCTGCCAGCCGGTAGCCCCGGCGCGGGGCGGAATCCAGCGCGTATCCCTGGGCCGAAAGCGCCTGTGCCGCCTTGTGGACAGCCGCGCGGCTCACGCCCAGCGCTTCGGCCAGCTGCTGGCCTGAAATATAGGCTCCCTCTGCCGCCGAAAGCGCCTGCAGCAGGGCCTGTTTGGTGCTTCCCCCCATGGAAAACGCCTCCTTCTTGTGCTATAGTAGTAATAGTATAGCATAACTTGAGGCATTGCAAAAGAGACTTGCCCATTATGCCAAGGGCTCCCCCTTCGGGGGAGCTGGCAAAGCCGAAAGGCTTTGACTGAGAGGGTTGACCTCAAAAGTTTTGCTTTTCATGCAGGAAAACCGCGCTCTGTTTCGTATTCAATTACAGAGCGGCAGGAAAGGAGGGATGCGGACCGTTGACAACACTGGAATTCAATGCGCTGGTGCGGCAGTATCAGGGGCTGGTCTACACGGTCTGCCACCAGCTGGTGCCGGACGAGGGCGATGCCCAGGATCTGGCGCAGGAGACCTTTCTGGCCGCGTGGCGGGCCATTGACCGCTGCCCGCCCGGGTACGAAAAGCAGTGGCTGGCGCGTATCGCTTCCAACAAAGCCAAGGACTACCTGCGCAGTGCGTGGGTGCGCCGGGTGAACACCCCGGGAGATGATATCCTTGCACTGGAAGGCGCGCCGCCCGGCTCCGACCCGGAGCAGCAGGTGCTGGATGCCATGAGCGAGGAGACCTTGACCGGGAAGATCCTGGGGATGCGGGAGCCGTACCGCACCCCCTGCCGCTTGATGCTGCTGGAGGGCCGCACCGCCGCCGAGGCGGCAGCCCTCTGCGGCAGGCCCCAAAAGACGGTGGAGGCGCAGATCTACCGGGTAAAGAAAATGCTGGCGGAGCAGATCCGTCAGGAAAGGAGGAGCGAAGATGGAATTGTTTCGTGAAGATGGCTGCATGACCGACGCAGGCTTCCGGGCCATGATGGACGGCCAGCTGGATGAGCTGGGCAGGCTGGAAGCCGCCGAACACCTCTCTTATTGTGACCAGTGCATGGACCGCTACACGGCCCTTTTGACCGCCGACGCGCTGGAAACACCGCCAAGGAGCGTGCAGGGCGCGGTGATGGGCACGATCTGGGCCCGCCTGATGCAGAATACCTATGGCAGGGCTGCTGTGGCCGGTGTGGCCGCTGTTCTGGCCCTGACCCTGTGGCGGAGCGGGGCGCTGCAGCAGATCATCCAGTATGGTGCCGGGCGGGAGACCGTGCTGGAGACCGACCAGAGCCAGCTCTGGGAACCCGGCCAGAATGACCCGGCCCCGGAGAACACCCCGCAATACCGCCCCATTGAGGACGACCGGCCGCAGGCCGCGCCGGAACAGCTGGGGAGACCCATGGAGACAAAACAGGACCGCCGCTATGCCGGAGAAGGCTCCTCTTTGCTCCACAAGCTGCTCACGGATGTGACCGATAAGATCGCGGGTAACACCCCGAATACAGAGAAATGAGGGAACGATTATGAAGAAAAAAATGGCATCCTGACCCTGCTGTTCGCCTTTATCCCGGGCGCGGGCCAGATGTATCAGGGATATATGAAGCGCGGCCTTTCGCTGGTGCTGATGGCGGCTGCCATCGGCATGGCAGCCATGCTGATCCCGCCCATCGCGTTTGCGCTGCTGGTGGTGTTCATGTACAGCTTTTTTGACACCTTCAATCTCCGGGCGCAGATCGGCGCAGGCACCGCCCCGGAGGACGATTATCTGGTCCACTTTGACCCGCAGGACAAGCGTCTTGCACGGATGATGATGGACAGCCACAAGCTGGTGGGCTGGTGCCTGATCGCCATCGGTGCGCTGATCGCCTACGAGCAGATCATTATGAACACGCTGGGCGATATCCTGTGGCGCTGGGGTCAGAAGGCTCCGGTGTGGCGGGCCATCTATCTGGTCATGGACCAACTGCCGGAGGTGGTGGTCTGCGTGGCACTGATCCTGTGCGGCATCTGGCTGGTGCGTGGGCCCAGGGCAAAGAAAGCTGCTCCGGAAACCGCCGCCCCGGAGGAGACCGATTTTCAGGAGTATCAGCCTGAAAAGAAGATGCCCAGCCTGCTGGATCACACATTGCCCGCAAGGCAGAGCCGGATACGACCGGTGAGGTGACCCTTGACCCGGAGGATGAAGACAATGGACGAGAAGAAGAATAACACAGCAGAGCGCCCGGCCTTCAAGGCCCCGGAGAGCGCCCCGGTGCGCCGGGTGGGCACCCTGACACTGGGAGTCTGCCTGATCGCCTGCGGCGTGCTGTTCCTCTGCTATTTCTTTGTGCCGCATTTCAACTGGGACCTTGCGCTGAAGATCGCCCCGGCGGCAGGGCTGATCCTGCTGGGGTGCGAGGTGCTGTATTTTTTTTGCCGCAAGGCCCCAGCGCTGGAAGTACGATTTCCTCTCGGTGCTCCTCTGCATCGTGCTGATGGTCAGCGCCTTTGGCGGGGCCTGCCTGATGGCAGCCTTTGATTTTGCCCTGCATCGGGAGGAGTTCTGGATCGAATACGATGCCCGGCAGGAGCGGGTCCTGAATGATGCGGAAAGGGACCGCCTGCGCCTGGATCTGGACGAGGGCACCGGCCCGGACCTCGATGAGGAAAATGAGGACAGCAGCGCGGCCTCCCACACGGAAGTGTGAGCCATACAAAAAACATATCACAGCAATACAAAAGATACCTTTTACAGGGGGCACCTGTCCGGGTATACTGAATGTGCACCCGGACGATGGGTGCTCGAAGAAAAAAGTGTAAAAGCGAACCGCCATGGCATCTGTCACCATGGCGGTTCGTTTTTTGCTGTGTCGTGTATTACTTGCGGGCGATCATCTCGGTGTAGGCCAGCACCAGCGGGCCGACGCCCTTTGCATCGTTGCAGACCACAGGCTCACTGAAGTAGTAGGCCAGGGGAGCCGTCGCGGTGGTCCTTGCCGCCCAGACCTGCCACCAGGCAGATGCCATCCAGCTGCAGGCTGCCGTCCGGGTTCTTGGAGAGGTACTTGTCGCAGGTGCCGTAGAAGGCCTTTTCGGCCCATGCGGCCATGCGTTTGGGCAGGTAGCCCAGACGCACGCCCTTGAGCACCGCGTAGGCAAACAGGGCGGTGCCGCTGGTCTCGAGGTAGTTGCCCTCCACGCCGGGGTGATCCATCACCTGCCAGAACATGCCGGTCTCCTCGTCCTGGAACTTGTGCACATCCTCAATGGTCTGCTTGAGCATTGCCATGATGCCGCGGTACTCGTTGTACAGCTGCTCGTCCATCCGCTCCAGCACGTCCACCATGGCCACCATGAACCAGCCCATGGCCCGCAGCCAGAAGTTGGGGCTGCAGCCGGTCACGGGGTCGGCCCAGTACATCTGGCGGCTCTCATCATAGCCGTGGTAGTACAGGCCGGTCTTTTCGTCCCGCATGTGCTTTTTGATGTTCATAAACTGCTTGTAGCTGTCAATGCAGCCCTGCATCTTGTTGTAGCGGGTCTCGTACTCCATGTAGAAGGGCTGGGCCATGTAGGTGCCGTCCAGCCAGACCTGCCAGGGGTAGATATCCTTGTGCCAGAAGTTGCCCTCCTTGGTGCGGGGCTGGGTGAGCAGCTGGCTGCGGATGGTGTCGATGGCCTTGCGGTACTTTTCGTCGCCAAAGATATCGTACAGGGTGAACAGGTTCTTACCCTGATTCACGTTGTCCAGATTGTACTCCCTGGGGTCGTAGGTCTTGATGGAGCCATCCTCCTGCACAAAGGAATCAATGAAGCTCTTGGAGAAGTTCAGATACTTCTCGTCGCCGGTGGTCTTGTACAGGCTCAGGCAGGCGGTGATCATGCAGCCGTCGATGTAGTTCCACTTGTTGGGCTTGCCGCTGCGCACCTTCTCGATGTTCCACATGGGGGCCTCGGCACTGGAATTGGCGATCAAGTAGTCCACGTAATCGCCCAGCATGGCAAGAATTTCTTCATGGGTCATGGTTCAGTCCTCCTCAAAATGGCCGACATTTGCAAAGTGCAGGCGTTCGCCCTCGTAGCCGGTGATCTTGACGTTGTGCAGGTCGATCTCCTTGACGTTCTCCGCGTAGATGGCCAGCTTTTTCACGTTGGGGCGGTTGTCCGCCATGGCGGCCTCGACCGGCTTCGGCGTTGGGGTCAAAGGTGATGGTGACATTCTTCATGGTAACGCGCTCAATGGGCTGCTCAGGCAGGCCGTCGAAGTAGCAGCCCGCGAACTGTGCGTCGGTGGCCACGATATCCTCCATGGTCAGGGTGCCCAGCTTCGGGGTGTACTCGTCCACCGGCATAGCATCGCGGCACTGGACATAGGGGCTGTGGCCGTCCGGGTCACAGAAATAGAACATGTTGATGACAAAGGGAGCCTTGACACCGCGCATCTCCACATTGCGGAACACCAGCCCGTCGATGACGGCGGTGTTGCCGCGGCCGCGCCGGGTCTTGACCCGCAGGCCGCGGTCGGTGTGGTCCATCAGGCACTGGGTCACCACCATATCCTTTACGCCGCCGCTCATCTCGCTGCCGATGACGATGCCGCCATGGCCCTTGTCCAGCAGGCAGTTCCGGATGATGGTGTGCTCGCAGCTCTTTTTTTCAGCTTCATGCCCAGGAATACCTTGCTGGCCTTCATGGCAATGCAGTCGTCACCCACGTGGATGTTCGCACCGATGATGCGGATGTACTCGCAGCTCTCGGGGTCGATGCCGTCGGTATTGGGGGCGTTGTAGGGGTTGTTGATGTTGAAGTTCAGCAGATCCAGATGCTTGACGAAGATGGGGTGGATGGTCCAGGAGTAGCTGTTCTGCACCGTGATGCCGTGGAGGCAGACATTCTCACTGTCCACCGCGGCCACCGCGCGGGGCCGCCATGCGATCCGCTTGACCTTCTGGTTGATCCACCAGTCGCCGTTCTGGGCATCGCAGTCCAGCGTGCCTTCGCCGGTCACCACCACGTCGTGCACCTGCGTGATGTTCAGCAGGCCGGCAAAGCTGTCCAGCGGGTTGCCCTCCCAGCCGGTCAGGTAGTATTCATCCACCTCATTCTCACTGGGGATGACACCGGGCAGGATGGGGTAGTGGGTGTGCGGTCGTTGTCGCCCAGCAGCACAGCGCCCTTTTCCAGGTAGAGGGTGGTGCAGCTCTTCATAAACAGGCCGGAGGTGCGGTAGCGCCCGGCGGGCAGATAGACCGTGCCGCCCTTGGGGCAGGTGGAAAGGGCAGCCTGCAGCTTGCCGGTGTTGTCGGTGGTGCCGTCGGCCACCAGGCCGTAGCGGGATGCGTCTACAAAGAAGGTCTCGGCCTCGGTGGTGAAATCGAGGGTCAAGGTCTCGCCCTCAGCCTGCACGGCAACCGTGTAGGAGGTGCCGGGCAGCAGGCTGAACAGGGAGAACACGTTGGTCTTGCAGGCGGTGTAAACAGTCTCGCCGTTCAGCTGGACGGTGAAGGGATGTGCCGGACGGTAGCACAGGCCGTTTTCCAGCTCGAACACGGCACTGCGGGTCATGGAACGGATCAGGGAAAGCTTCATAAACAGGATGCCTCCTTGGATGTTGAAAGATTTATGGGTTGCCCACAGGTGGGCAGGCATGGTACACTGAGAAAAAGAAAACGGTTGAATGGGGTGTGCGGATGAAAGCGGAACGGGAAAAATGGAGCGGCCGGGTAACGGCAAAGGCGCTGCGGTTCCAGACCGGCCAGTATGAGCTGGCTGAGGAGGAGGAGATCTGCCGGATCATTCTGGTGTCCGGCGGCAGCTTTACGCTGGTGCGGGGCGGCGAGAGCCTGCTGGTGAACCCGGGCTGTGTGCTGCTGCTGGGCCCTGGCGGGGCCTGCTGCAGCAGGCGGGCCACATTGCCCCTGAGCTCCTCGGCTGCCGGTTCCCCGCGGGCGTTCTCCCGGTGCTCAAGAACCTGATGCAGCGGGATTTCATGCCGCTGTTCGAGCCGGGAGCACAAACGGCCCTGTACGGCCCGGTGCAGTGGTCAGGCCGCCTGCGCACCCTGTTGGGCATGATGCAGAGCGCCGAGAGCGAGCCGGAAAGCCCCGGCATGATCTATCTTACCCTCAGCCTGCACTATGTGGAGCAGGAGTGCCGCAGTGAAAAGCAGGACATCCGCCCCCGCAACGAGACGGTGGAACAGATCTGCGCTTACCTTGCAGCCAACTACCAGCAGAAATTTTCCCTGACAGATGTGGCGGCCCGGTTCTACCTGTCGCCCTATTACCTGAGCCGGCTGTTCCGGCGGGTCACGGGCCAGTCCATTGTGGATTACATCAATGGCCGCCGCATCGAGGCTGCCCAGCGCCTGCTGGAGAGCACCGACCTGAACATCAGCGCGGTGGCCGAGCAGACCGGCTTTGCCTCCGCCGCCCATTTCCGCCGCGTGTTCCGCGAGACGATGGGAACGGGGCCGCTGCAATACCGCAAGAGCCACCGCGGATAAGAACAACGCCCCCTGTGCTGCGCACAGGGGGCGTTGCTTATTCATCGAAAGTCAATGGTTCTGTCCGCAGAGGGGTGCTTAGCCCTTGACAGCACCGGCGGAGATACCTTCGACGAACTGATCCTGTGCACAGAAGAACACGATCAGCTGCGGCAGGATGGAGATCAGGGACAGGGCCAGGATACGGTTCCAAGCAAAGCCGGTATCACCGTCCATGGACAGCTTGACGAACAGGGACATGGGGTACTTTGCAGGGGTCTGCACGTAAAGCAGGGGGCCCATGAAGTCGTTGCAGCTCCACATGAACTGGAACAGTGCGCAGGACACCAGAGCGGGCATCAGCATGGGGACAATGACCTTGTACAGGGTCTGGAAGGAGTTGCAGCCATCAATGGCGGCAGCCTCGTCCAGATCGCGCGGGACATTGCGCATGAACTGCACCAGCTGGTAAACACAGTAGGTCTCAGTTGCAAATGCAGTGTGGACCCAGATGGCCAGATAGAACGGGCTGTTGACCCAGCCGAACTTGGTGTACAGCAGGAACTGAGGCACGTTCAGGACGACCTGAGGCAGGAACAGGGTGGCCAGCATGATGCTGAACAGGATCTTCCGGCCCGGGAAGTCAAAGCGGCCAAAAAGCCGTAGGCTGCAATGCAGGAGGAGACCACCGTGCAGATGACCTTGGGCAGAACATAAGAATAAGTGTTCAGCATGGCCTGCAGGATGTTGATGGAACCGCCGAAGTTGTTCAGCGCGTTCTTGTAGCCCTCCAGAGTGGGGTTCTTGATCCACAGGCCGATGCCTGCAAAGATCTCGCTGTTGTCCTTAAAGGTGGCGCTGATCATCCACAGCAGGGGATAGATCATGATGAGGCCCACCAGGGATCAGGACGAAGTACTTGAAAAACGTCGCGATGGCGTTAGAAGCTTTCATTCCCATACTGTCACACCTTACCTTTCATCCGAGTAGTAGACCCACTTCTTCTGGCTGGTGAAGGCGATGATCGTGAGGATGCAGACGATCACGAACATGATCCAGGCCAGAGCGGAAGCCATGCCCATCTGGTTGGACTTGAAGGCGTAGTTGTAAACCAGAATGGAGATCAGGGTGGTGGAACTGCGGGGACCACCGTTGGTGATGATGAACGGGCCATTGAACTCCTGGAACGCCTGGCAGATCTGAGTGACCAGGTTGTAGAAGATGATGGGGGTGATCATGGGAACAGTGATGGAGAAGAACTGCTTCCACTTACCGGCACCATCGATGGTGGCAGCCTCGTACAGGTCTGCAGGCACGCCCTTCAGGGCGGCCAGGAACAGCACCATGGCGGAGCCGAACTGCCAGATGCGCAGGAAGCAGATGATCCACAGCGCATAGTTGGGGTCGCTCAGCCAGGAGGGGCCCTGTGCGTGGCCGAAGGTGATCATACGGATCAGGGTGTTGACCAGACCATCATCACGGAAAACGGCCTTCCACAGCACGGCGATGGCCACGGAACCGCCCAGAATGGACGGGATGTAGTAAATGGTACGGAACAGGTTCACGCAGGCGATCTTGAAGTTCAGGATGTAAGCGATGAACAGCGCGAAGATCAGCTTCAGGGGCACGGTGATGAACGCGTACTTGAAGGTGGTGTGACCAGAGCCTTGGTGACCTTGGCATCAGAGAAGGCGGTGGCGTAGTTCATCAGGCCGTACTGGTGGATGCCGTTGAAGAAGTTCATATCCGTAAAGCTGTAGTACAGCGACTGACCAAAGGGGATGGCCTTGAACACGACAAAGCCGATGATCCAGGGGATCAGGTAGATCGAGACCCTGCCACTTATCCAGGAACTTCTGTGCGGGGGTACGCCCGAGAGAGGGCGCTTTGCTTTCTTTCATCCGGGGATCCTCCTTTGGTAAAAATCAGTGCAACAAACCTTATGTCACACTTTGGCAACAGATTTGTCAGAGAATTGTAACCTGTACCTGAGAAAAAAAAGGGGCATCGGGCCTACGGGTGGACGATGCCCCTGATATGTAATTTAACTCAGGTCAGCAATGAAGATCAGACAGTGTAGCCAACAGCAGACATGCCGTCCAGCAGAACGTCAACAACATCTGCGCCGCTCTTGTTGTCGTAGTCAACGGTATCGAACACTTCCTGATAGATGCCGGTGCCGGTAGCCTTCAGGTCGGAAGACTCGAACAGGGGATCCAGCTGGCAGGAAACAAAGCTCATGACCTTGCCGTTTGCCTCAGCGACCAGCTCGTTGATCTTGCCGGCAGCCTGAGCGGTAGCCAGACCAGCCTTGGAAGCGGGGACACCGCACTCGGAACCCATGATGGCAGCACCGTCGCCGTTCCACAGGTACTCGATCAGGGTAGCAGCCTCAGCGGGATGCTTGCAGGTCTTGGTGATGGCCATGCCCATGGAGACCTTGGAGAAGCCGCCGTTGTAATCGCCGAACTTGATCTCCTCACCAACGGTGAAGCCGGGCTTGTTCTCCTCGTCCAGAGCGTCCTCGTACTTGGTAGCGGAGGAATCCCACTCGAAGCAGCCGGCCAGCTTGCCGGTGATCCACTCGGTGGACTGGTGGGTAGCACCGTCGCCGTTTGCACCGTAGTAGGTGGGCAGCGGCATGATGACGTGGCCCGTCGACCAGGCTCTTGATGAAATCGATGCCCTCGGCGATCTCGTCAGCGGTGTAGTTCAGGGTAGAGGTGGTGGGATCTGCCCAGTCCTTGCCGTACTTGGACTCGAGGTAGAACACCATCAGGATCATACGATCGTATGCGCCCAGGTGCAGGGGATAGTAATCATCGCCCAGCTTCTCCTGGAAAGCCTTGCCGGCTGCAAACAGGTCATCCTCAGTGGCGGGAACTTCGGTGATGCCAGCCTTGTTAAAGGTGGTCATGTTCCAGTAGAAGATACGGCCGGTCATGGAGATGGGCACGCACTGCTGTGCATTTGCAACGTTGCAGGCACCCAGCTTTGCGTCGTCCCACTGGGACATATCCAGGTAATCGGTGACGCTGTTCAGATCGATGAAGGTCTGGCCGTTGCCGGAGTAGTTGTACAGCCAGTTCCAGTTGATCTGGCAGACATCCTCAGCCACGCCGCCTGCAAACTTGGTGGACATGGTGTCCTCCCAGCCGGACCATGCAGCGAAGGTGGGGTTGACGGTGATGGTGGTGTGCTCAGCAGAGAAAGCCTTCAGGGCCTCCTGGTAAGCGTTGTGGCGGGACTCGCCGCCCCACCAGCTCATGGTCAGGGTAACGGGATCGCTGCTCAGGCCAGCCACGGAAGCAGCCTCGGCTGCGGAAGAAGCGGTGCTGGAAGCAGCGCCGCCATTGCCGCCGCAGGCAGCCAGCAGACCAGCTGCACCAACAGCACCGGTGACCTTCAGGAAATCACGACGGGAAATTGCCTTGCTCATTGTTGTTCTCCTCCTAATAAATCAAAAAACATCGAGCGGGCCTTTCTGCACAAGGCTCGTTGTATACAAATATGATAACAAAAGGGATGGGAAAAAGAAAGATGTAAATTGAAGTGATACGGACAAAAAACGAACAAATATTGCTCTTGTGATTTGCAGCGATTTGACGGCATTGCCGAAATGAATAAACTTGGAGCGAAAAAAATATACAATCTGCATAATTGGATAGATTGCATAGAAACGGGCTGAGAGAGTGTAGCAGAACCTCTAAAATTGCAATAATATTGTAATATATTGCGAAATTGACGGTACGCTGTTGTATACAACATGTGAAAAAAGTGACGATATCGCTGTTTTATAAACTGATATATCAATTGTGCAAAAAACGTTCGCCGTGGGATACAACTGATATATCACTTCAAAAGGGGACGAGCAAAAAAAGAGCGCCGCCCGGCTGGGCAGCGCTCTGAAAACTGTAAAAATCTTTTTTGGGAGATCTGGGCTCTCACGCAGGAGAGGGCTCCTGTGCCTGCCGGAGATCGACACTTACTGTGCGTTCCGTTTGGCGTAAAACGCCCGCCGTGCCTTGAAATAGCACTGGGGGCACATGCTGACGTACTGCACATCGTTTTCCAGATCGATGGCGACCTGCTCGCCCTCAAAGACGAACTCCCCATTGACCCTGCGGCAGTTGCAGGTGGCCTTGCGCCCGCAGGTTGCAGATGGTCTTCATCTCCTCAATGGTGTGGGCCAGCTCCAGCAGACGGGTGGAGCCGGGGAAGCCCTTGAGGGAAAAGTCTGACCGCAGGCCGTAGCAGATGACCGGGATGTTCAGGTCTACCGTGACCATGAACAGCTGCTCGGCCTGCGCCGGGGTAAAGAACTGGCTTTCGTCGCAGAGAACACAGGCCAGCGGCCGCTCCCCGGCAGAAGCGGCGCGCACGGCCTCGAACACATCCACCTCGGGCGGGATGAGCAGGTCGGCCCTGCGGCGCACGCCCAGGCGGCTGACCAGCTCGCCGCCGCCCTTGGTGTCCACCTGGGGCTTCAGGATCAGCACCCGCATCCCCTGCTCTTCGTAGTTGTGGGCCACCTGCATCAGCGCGGTGCTTTTGCCGCTGTTCATGGCACCGTATCGGAAGTATAGCTTCGCCATAGTTGCTCTCCTCATAAAAAAGGCAACCCTCTCTGCTCGTTCGGGGGGAGAGGGCTGCCTGTTTTTCTGTGATATGCTATAAGAATAGATCAGTCCTGATTGCGCAGGCGGTAGCCCAGGCTCATCAGGCTGTCGCCCAGGTGGACGTTCTCCACCACCACTTCGGGGTAGGGCACCGACAGGTCGTAGTGGGAGAAGTTCCAGAAGCCTTTGATGCCCAGCTCGACCAGCCGGCCGCTGAGCTCCTCCGCACCGCTGCGGGGCACACAGAACACAGCTACCTCAGGCTTATGCTCTGCGCAGAAGGCCTCCAGCTCGTCAACGTGTAAGATCTGGATGCCGTTGATCTCTTTGCCCACCTCGCTGGGGGAATTGTCGAAGGCGGCGATCAGCTTGTAGCCGTTGGTGTCGGTGGTGATGAAGCGGCTGACTGCCTTGCCCAACCGGCCGCAGCCGATGAGGATGGTGGGCAGCAGGTCACCGTTGCCGAACAGCAGATGCTCCAGGATGGAAAGCAGGTTCTCCACCGAGTAGCCGATGCCCTGGCGGCCGTTCACGTCGCCGATGCAGTTGAAGTCCTGCCGCACCTGAGAGGCAGTGGTACCCATCTGGGCGGCCAGCTCGCGGGAGGAGATGCTGGTGATGCCGTCGTTCTTCAGCGTCCGCAGGTAGCGGTAGTACTTGGGCAGGCGCTTGATCACCGGAAGGGAAGCTTTGCCGGGATTGTTCATGGAAATGGTTCTCCTTTCATCCAAAGGGAATGCCGGTCTCTTTGCACCCTGCAAGGTGCACCGGCGATTAATACAGTTTCTGAACAATAATGATATATACTTGTCAATCTTATTCTTAGTATAAAGTATACTGCAATGAGACAGAATGTCAAATCCTCTGGGCCAATTTTTTTCAAAGTAAAGAAATCTTAGCCGCCGCATATTGCTTCGATCCCCGGGAACACTGAAAAAAACCCTGAGGAGGAGCCAACATGCCGGAATATGAAAAGGAAAACCACCGAACAGCAGCGGCTGGAGAAAGAGCAGCTGGAAGATCTGGGCACGGTTGTGGCGCACCCGCGGCCCCCATGCCATCCACTGCCTGACCGTGATCGGCCAGATCGAGGGGCCATGTGGAGGCCCCGCAGGGCCAGAAGACCACCAAGTATGAGCATGTGATCCCGCAGCTGGTGGCAGTGCAGGAGGACCCCGCTGTGGAGGGCCTGCTGGTGCTCATCAATACCGTGGGCGGGGACGTGGAGGCCGGGTTGGCGCTGGCAGAACTCATTGCCAGCATCTCAAAGCCCAGTGCCACGGTCGTGCTGGGCGGGGGCCACTCTATCGGCATCCCGCTGGCAGTCAGCGCCCGGCGCAGCTTCATCGTGCCTACGGCGACCATGACGGTGCACCCGGTCCGCCACTCCGGCATGATTCTGGGCGTGCCGCAGACCATGCGCAGCTTTGAGCAGATGCAGGAGCGCATCACCGGCTTTGTGGCGGGCCACAGCGGCATTACGGCAGCGCGCTACTCGGAGCTGATGCTCCGCACCGGTGAGCTGGTGATGGACGTGGGCACCATGCTGGACGGCAAAAAGGCCGTAAAGGAGAAGCTCATCGATCAGCTGGGCGGCATCTCTGATGCACTGGACTGGCTGTACCGGGAGATCGAGCGGGCAGAGTGAGAGCACGGGTCTGCCTGGGGCGGTGTCGGGCTTACAGTTCGCCCTTTCGCAGATACTTCACCATCATGGGGGCTTCATAGACCAGCATGAGGATCCAGCCCACAACATAGCTGTACGGTAGGGCCTCAATATCCATCTTCATCAGCAGCACAAAGACGGCAGCGGCCGCCACACGGCCTGCCATGTTGAGCGTGCTGCTGTTCAGGGTGATCTTAAGGTCGCCCAGGCCGCGGAAGCCGCCCTGGATGCCATTGGTCAGCGAGGGCATCAGATAGAACAGGGAGACCAGCTTCAAAAAAGCGCACCCCCAGATGCACCACGGCGGCATCGGTGACGAAGAGCCGGATGATGGGCTCGGCAAAGAAGAAGCAGACAGCGGTGATAAAAATGGCGTAGAGGAACTCCAGCTTCAGGCCGCAGAAAGAAGCTGGCGCGGACACGCTCTTTTTTTTGCTTGCACCGCGGTTCTGGGCCATCAGGGTGGTGGTGGCATGGCCGATGTTCTGCTGGGGCACATAGGCAAAGTCATCGATACGGCCTGCGGCGGCAAAGGCTGCCATGGCGTTGACACCCATGGTGTTCACGATGGCCTGAATGGCGATCTTGCCCAGCTGAACGGTGGCCTGCTGCATGGCGCTGGTCCAGCCGTAGCTGATGGTCTTTTTCAGCAGCGAGGAGTCAAAAATGAACCAGCGCCTGCCCAGCTGCAACACAGGGACCTTCCAGCGGATATAGATCAGGCAGAACACGCAGCAGAGCGCTTCGCTCAGCACGGTGGAAAGGGCACAGCCCTCGGAGCCCCAATCCAGCACCTCAACAAAGAACAGGTCGCCGCCGATGTTCAGCACCGAACTGATCATCAGGAAGTACAGCGCGCTTTTGCTGTCGCCCAGCGCACGCATGGTGGCGGCGAGGAAATTATAGAAGAAGGTGAACAGCAGCCCACCGAACACGATGCGCAGGTAGTTCACAGCGATGGGAAGGATCTCTTCCGGCACCTGCAGCAGACGGAGCAGCGGATTTGCCAGGATCACACAGGTCAGCGAAAATACCAGGGAAAAGACGGAGCCTGCAATGGCGGTGGTGGAGACCTGACGCTCCACCAGCTCGGTGTTGCCTGCCCCGAACGCCAGGCTGACAAGGATGCCTGCACCCAGGCAGACACCGTTGATGAACAAAATCGCCAGCGTCATCAGCGGGTTGGAGGTGCCCACGGCGGCAAGGGCATCCTCGCCCACGAATTTGCCGACAATGATGCTGTCCACGGCGTTATAGGTCAGCTGGAACAGGTTACCCAGCACAAGGGGAATGGTGAAATTGACCAGCAGCGGTGTGATCGGGCCGGTCGTCATATCCTTGGTCATTTGGAACTCTCTTTTCCTTTTATAGACTAAATACCTGCCGTCCGCTGAAGATGGCCAGTGCCGAGCGGCTGGTGCCGGTGGCAATCAGCTGTGCGGCGGCGTGGAGGGCTGCACCGGCGGCAGGGGGAGGCGGGAATGGCATCGGTGGCAAGGACCCGCTGTGCAGCGCGGTTGGCATCGGTGCTGGTAACGGCGGCTACATTATCCACAACATAGGCGTTGTAATTGCCCGGCACGATGCCGTAGCCGATCTCCGGGATGCCGTGGCCGCCGGTGAAGCCGCCGCTCAGGGCCTGACTCTCAAAGGGTTCCACGGCGACCATGCGGACATCGTTGGTCCAGGCCTTGATGGTCTCGCCTACGCCGGTGATGGTGCCCGCGCTGCCCACGCCGACGGTGATGGTGTCCACGAGACTGCGGCCCTCCCGGGAGATGGCCTGCACGATGGCGGGGCCGGTGACGCGGCGGTGGTATTCGGGGTTATTGTCGTTGGCCAGCCAGTTCATGTAGTACCAGCCCTTTTCGGCGGCGGTGGTCTCAGCCAGCGCCCGGGCCCCCGCAAGGCCCCGCTGGGCGGGGGAATGCAGGATCTGTGCCCCCAGCCGGAGCAGGTATTCCTGCCGCAGGGCCGGGGCATCCTCCGGCATGGTCAGCACCACGGGGTGGCCCGCCGTCCGCCCGGCAAGGGCCAGCGCCATGGCAAAGGAGCCGGAGGCCGCTTCAATGATGGGCTGGCCCGGGAGCAGCTTGTGCTTTTCCGCCGCAAGGGCCAGCATCCCCTCGGCCAGCCCATCGCGGGATGTGCCGGTGGGGCCGTTGAAATCCAGATACGCATACAGCCGCCCCTTGAGCCCGCAGGCGGCAAGATAGCCCCGCAGCTCCACGATCGGACAGGGGACCAGGGTCTGGTAGATGTTTGGATAGATTGCCACGAAATTCCTCCCTTACGCAAACCTGAGCAGTCAGCACAGAACTGTCTGCCATGCCAAGGGCTCCCCTGTTAGGGGAGCTGGCAAAAGCCATCAGGCCTAGACTGAGAGGTTTAATATCTATAAGGTAGCGCATCCTGTGCCCAGCGTCAAGCCGCAATTGGACAAAATGGAGAAAAAACTGCCGAAAAATCAGCAGAGTGATGGAAAAAAGCCTTGACAAGGAAAGGAATGTCTGCTATACTCCGTATGTAAAGCAAATGAACTTTACAACAAACGGAGGTCAGGGCAGAACGCATCATGGCAAAAAAGACTTTGAAATGGGCTATCTGCTCGATTTTTACGGCGAAGTGCTCACGCCCAAACAGCGCGAGATGCTGCGCCAGTATTACAACGACGACCTCTCCCTCAGTGAGATCGGGGAAAACTTCGGGATCACCCGTCAGGGCGCACGGGATGCCATCAAGCATGGCGAGACCACCCTGAAAGAGCTGGAAGCCAAGGTCGGCTTTGCAGGCCGCTACCGCCGGGTGCAGGAAAAGCTGGAGGAGCTGGAACAGCTGGTCATTGACGCGCGGTTCGAGTGCACCGGCCCCTATGCCAGGCTCACCACCACCGAGTACGCAGCCACGCTGACCAAGATGCTGGGGATCATCCGGTCCATCGACGAAGTCAACGAGAGCTGACACCATTACTATTTTGAGAGGAGCACCGAACATGGCATTTGAATCTTTGACCGACCGCCTTGCCGGTGTGTTCAAAAAGCTGCGCGGCCACGGCAAGCTGACCGAGGCCGACATCAAAGCCGCTATGCGCGAGGTGCGGATGGCCCTGCTGGAAGCCGATGTCAACTACAAGGTTGCCAAGGATTTCTGTGCCAAGGTCTCTGAGCGCGCCATGGGTCAGGAGGTTATGGAGAGCCTGACCCCGGCCCAGCAGGTCGTCAAGATCGTCAACGAAGAGCTCGTTGCGCTGATGGGCGGCGAGGAAGCCCCCCGACTGATCGTCAAGAACAAGGGCCAGACCATCATCATGCTCTGCGGCTTGCAGGGCAACGGTAAAACCACCCACGCGGCCAAGCTTGCCAAGTATTACATCAAGCAGGGCCGCCGCCCGATGCTGGTGGCGTGCGACATCTACCGCCCCGCCGCCATCGATCAGTTAAAGGTCGTGGGCGGGCAGGCCGGTGCACCGGTGTTCACGCTGCCGGGTGCCAAGCCCCGGAGATCGCCCGCAAGGCGCTGGCCCACGCCAAGGACTACGGCAACGACATCGTGATCCTGGACACTGCCGGCCGTCTGCAGATCGACGAAGTGCTGATGCAGGAGCTGGTGGACATCAAGGAAGCCGTTCCGGTGGACGAGACGCTGCTGGTGGTGGATGCCATGGCAGGCCAGGATGCTGTGAACGTTGCCAAGACCTTCAACGAGACGGTGGGCATCGACGGCATCATCCTGACCAAGACCGATGGCGATACCCGCGGCGGCGCGGCACTCTCGGTGCTGTCTGTCACCGGCAAGCCCATCAAGTTCCAGGGCACCGGCGAAAAGATGGATGACCTCGAAGTCGTCCATCCCTCCCCGCATGGCAAGCCGGATTCTGGGCATGGGCGATGTGCTGAGCCTCATTGAAAAGGCGCAGGATGCCGCCGATGAAAAGGCCGCAGAAGAGACCGCCCGGCGGATGATGGAAAACAAGTTCGATATGAACGACATGCTGGCCCAGTTTGCGCAGATCCGCAAGATGGGCGGTGCAGGTGCCATGCTGAGCATGATGCCCGGCATGTCCGGCATTGATGCCAGCCAGATCGACGAAAAAGCCTTTGACCGCATCGAGGCCATGATCCATTCTATGACCAAGGAAGAGCGCGAAAAGCCCTCCATCATCAATCCCAAGCGCAAGCGCCGCATCGCCGCCGGCAGCGGCACCCGCGTGGAGGACGTCAACAAGCTGCTCAAGCAGTTTGAGATGATGCAGAAGATGATGAAGCAGTTCAAGAAGAGCCCCAAGGGCTTTGCCCGCCGCCTGGGCGGCATGATGGGCAACCCCAATGCCTTCCGGGGCCTCAAATAAACCCTGTTTGATGCCTGCCTCCCCTGCTGGGGGAGATGTCACCGAAGGTGACGGAGAGGTTTTCTTTCAAACACAGGTATACACCCCGCTGGGGTTGTACAGATAGATTTAATCAAACCCCGAACGGGGCACAAACATTTTTGGAGGATATTTACCATGGCAGTTAAGATTCGTCTGCGCCGCGTTGGCGCTAAGAAAGCCCCCTCCTATCGCGTTGTTGTTGCTGACAGCCGCTTCCCCGCGATGGCCGCTTTATCGAGGAGATCGGCACCTACAATCCCAACCAGGAGCCCTCTGAGGTGAAGATCGACGCTGAGAAGGCCAAGGCTTGGATCGCCAACGGCGCACAGCCCACCGATACCGTCCGCGTTCTGCTGAAGAAGTCCGAGATTCTGTAAGTAGGAGGGCTGACTCATGCAGGAGCTGTTGCTGGCAGTTGCCCGCGGTCTCGTGGAGGACAAGGAAGCCGTCAAGGTCACGGTGGACGAGCCCCGCGAGGCTTCGCACCATCGTCTACCACCTGAGCGTGGCGGAAGGCGACATGGGGCGTGTCATCGGCAAGCAGGGCCGGATCGCAAAAAGCCATTCGTGTGGTGATGCGCGCGGCTGCTGTGCGGGTCGATGAAAAGGTCCTTGTTGAGATCGACTGAGCACCCTACGGGCCCTTTGCCGCAAGGCAAGGGGCCTTTTTGTATTATTAGGCAGCTCGCCCTCTCAGGCCGCTTCGCGTCCAGCTCCCCCAAAGGGGGAGCCCTTGGCAAAACCAGAAACTTTGTGGTGACTGCCAAGGCCTCTCCCCCTCGGGAGGGTGGCATTGCGTAGCAATGACGGAGAGGGTGAGGATGCTAAAGGAGTAAAAAGCAATGCAGAAATACTTGGAAGCCGGCAAGGTGGTGACCACCCACGGGGTGCGCGGCGAGATGAAGCTGGAGCTGTGGTGTGACGGCGCGGCCTTTCTGAAAAAGGTGGGCCGCCTGTACACCACCCCCCCAGGGCGGCAGGTGCTACAAGATCACCTCCATCCGCCCCCCCAGGGGCAGATGGCCCTGCTCCAGCTGGAAGGGGTCAGCGATATGGATGCCGCCCGTGCCCTGCGGGGGCAGGTGTTCTACTTTGACCGTGACGATGCCACCCTGCCTGCGGGCAAGTGGTATGTGGCCGACCTCATCGGCTGCGAGGTGCGGGACGCCGACACCGGCAAGGTGTACGGCGTCGTCACCAGCGTGGACCACCCCGGCGCACAGGACATCTATACGGTCAAGTCCCCCAGCGGCAAGGAATATATGTTCCCCGGCGTGGACGCCTTTCTCAAAGAGCGCAACCCGCCGGAAGGCTATATCCTCGTCACCCCAATCCCGGGCCTGCTGGACGACGATTTCGACAGTGAGCGGGAGGAGGAGTGAGCGATGGGAATGCGTGTGGACATCGTGACCCTTTTCCCTGAGATGTGCCAGCAGGTGCTGGACGCCAGCATCATCGGCCGTGCCGCCAAAAAGGGATATATATTGAGACCCATTGCCACCAGATCCGGGACTACACCCTGAATAAACAGAAGCAGACCGACGACTATCCCTATGGCGGCGGCTGCGGTATGGTGCTGTATGCCCAGCCCATCGCGGACTGCCTCCGCGCCGTGCAGAAGGAAGTGGAGGAACAGGGACGGCCTGCGCCGCATATTGTATTCCTGACGGCGGGTGGGCAGCGCTACACCGAAGGGCACGCCCGGAGGCTGGCGGAGTACGACAACCTGACGCTGGTCTGCGGCCACTATGAGGGGGCATTGATGAGCGGGTGATCGACGCCTTTGCGGACGAAGAAATCTCCATCGGCGACTATATCCTCACCGGCGGCGAGCTGGCCAGCCTCGTGGTGGCCGACAGCGTCCTCCGCCTCAAGCCCGGCGTTCTGGCTGAGCAGAAGGGCTACGAGGAGGAGAGCTACTGGGACGGCCTGCTGGAGTACCCCCAGTACACCCGGCCCGAGGTCTGGGAGGGCCGTGCTGCTGTGTGCCGCCTGTCCTGCTGGAGGGCAACCACCAGAAGATCGATGCCTGGCGGGGGCAGCAGAGCCGGGAGCGCACCCGTCTGCGCCGCCCGGAGCTCTACGAGCAGTGGTGTGAGACCCATCCCCCCCGACCGAGATCCCCAAGTGGAAGCGGGGCGAGAATGTCCGGCTGGTCAAGACCACCGAGCAGATGGAGGCTGCCGCAAAGCTGTTTGCGGAGGGCCGCCGGAGCATTTGTGCCGGGGGCTGGGTGCAGGAAGCGCTGGATGCCCTGACCCCGGAGATGTTCCTGCCGCAGCTGCAGCAGGAAAAAGCAGGAAGGCTGGGTCTGCTACCTCCACTATACCAAGGATGTGCCGGATGCCACGGTCAGCGTACACCACAAGACCGGGCAGGTGGAGCACCTTTTTGTGACGGAGAGCGCCCGGGGCAGGGGCATCGGCCAGAAGATGCTGGATTTCGCCCGGAAGAAGCTGCCGGAGCATGAGCACCCGGTGCTGCTTGACGGTGCTGAACACCAACACCCGGGCACTGGCTCTTTACCGCCGCATGGGCTGGCAGGTAGTGGGCGCAAAGGAGAAATTCGACCCGGCCAAAGACCCGCTGGTGGTGCGCCCCAGTCAGGTGCTGGAAATGCGCTATCAGGGCTGAAAACAGGGTCGAACGGGCCGGGAAACCGTCGAAGGTCGAAAAAATGTTGAAAACTTTTGTATTACCCCGCCAACACTGGGGGAATAATTTTGTTGTATTTGTATAAATGGCGAAAAAAGGACCCCGGATATCATTGGGAAAACCGCCAAAAATGCGTCGAGGGGCTGTACAACGGTTTCGGCTTGCGCTAAAATAGGTACAACGCAACAGGCACGAAACAAATTGCATTCCCGAAAACGATAATAGATAGGAGCGTTTTTTACTATGTACGTCAAAGAAGTTACCGTGGAGAATCAGGTTGGTCTGCATGCCCGTCCTGCGACTTTCTTTATCCAGAAAGCCAATGAGTTCAAAGTCCTCCATCTGGGTCGAGAAGGAAGAGCGCCGCGTGAACGCCAAGAGCCTGCTGGGCGTTCTGTCCCTGGGCATCGTGGGCGGCACCACCATCCGCATCATCGCTGACGGCGCAGACGAGCAGGCTGCTGTTGACGGCCTGATCAAGCTGGTCGAGTCTGGCTTTGCAGAGTAATTCGAGCCTTTGATTTTTGAGGCGGCGGGATGTTTTTCCTGCCGCTTTTTGTTTTACCAAGGAGCTGCCATGACCAAAGCAGAACTGTATCAGAAAGCCTGTATGCTGCCGCTTTTGCCCGGTGTGTATATCATCCGGGACAAAAGCGATACCATCATTTATATCGGCAAAGCCAAGCGCTTGCGCATCCGGGTGAGCCAGTATTTCCGCGAGGGTGTGCCCCACGACAACAAGGTCAGCCAGATGATCGCCCACGCCTATGCGTTTGATGTCATCGTCTGCCAGAGTGAGTTCGAGGCACTGGTGCTGGAAGCCAGCCAGATCAAAGGCGCACACCCCCAAATACAATATCCTGCTGAAGGATGACAAGGGTTACAGCTATATCAAGGTGACCCGGGAAGCCTGGCCCCGCCTTTCCTTCGTGCTGCAAAAAGGGAGAGGACGATGCCGAATACATCGGCCCCTATACCTCGTCCTTTGCGGCCCGGCAGATGGCCGAGACTGCGCTGGATGCCTTTTTGCTGCCCCGGTGCAGCAAGCGGTTCCCCCAGGATATCGGCAAGGGGCGGCCCTGCCTGAATGCCCATATCGGCAAGTGCATGGCCGTGTGCAGCGGCAAGATCAGCTGCGAGAACTACAATCAGGCCGTGAAAAATGCGGTGCATCTGATCCGGTATGGCAAAAAGGACATTCTCAAGACCCTGAACGAGCGGATGCTGGAAGCCTCTGACCGGCTGGAATTTGAGACAGCGGCCCTCCTCCGGGACCAGATCAACGCCATCACCAAGGTGACAGCGGGCCAGAAGGTCGTGGTGGACCCGGAGGTGGAGATGGATGTGGTGGCGCTGGCCGGTACCCCCGGCAGTGTCTGCGCGGCGGTCCTGCGCTTCCGGGAGGGGCGGTTGACCGATAAGCGGGAGTTCCTTTTTCCACGATACGGCAGATATTGCTGCCGTGCGGGAGGAGTTTCTGCCCCGGTATTACCTGGATGATGAGCAGATCCCAAAGATCATTGCCGTGGACGAGCTGCCGCCGGACAGCGAAGTGCTGCAGCAGGCCCTGAACGAAAAGCGGGGCAGTGAGGTGCAGCTCTATGTGCCCCAGCGGGGCGATAAGGCCCATCTGGTGGAGATGGCCCACACCAACGCGGTGGAACGGCTGGCCCGGGAGAGCGGCCGCTACGCCCGTGAGGAAAAAGCTGCTGGATGAGATGGCGCAGGTGCTGAGGCTTTCCAAGCCGCCCCGCACCATTGAGAGCTACGATATCTCCAACTGGGGTGATGGCACCAGCGTCTGCGGCATGGTCACCTTCCGGGATGGCAAGCCCTACAAAGCCGGGTATCGGAAGTTCCGGATGAAGACCGTGCTGGGGACGGACGACTACGCTTCGCTGGCCGAGACGGTGTCCCGGCGGGCGGCAGAGTATGAAAATACGCCGCGCTGGCCGCACAGGGGCAGGCCAGCGATAATTATTTCGGGCAGAAGCCGGACCTGCTGCTGATGGATGGCGGCCGGGGGCAGGTCAGTGCGGCCAAGGCGGCACTGGCAGGCACTTCGCTGGCCGATGTGCCCCTTTACGGCATGGTCAAGGATGACCATCACCGTACCCGCGCCATCGTGGACAGTGAGGGCCGGGAGATCGCCATCAATATGAACCGGGGGACATTCACCTTTATCACGGCCATCCAGGATGAGACCCACCGCTTTGCCAATGCCTACCGCAAGCAGCAGATGCGGAAGAAGAGCTATTCCTCCACCCTGACCGAGGTGCCGGGCGTCGGGCCGAAAACGGCCAAGGCGCTGATGGACCGGTTCAAGAGCGTAACCGCCGTGCGGGAGGCCGCAATGGACCAGCTGGAAAATACCCCCGGCGTGGGCCCCCAGCTGGCACAGACCATCTATGATTATTTTCACGCATAACAAAAAGAGGGCGGCTGCATCGGCAGCCGCCCTCCTGGCGTATTCGGGGAAAGCTCAGTTCTCAGAGGAGATATCCTGACCGAAATACTTCTCGCTCAGCTCCTTGAGGGTGCCGTCAGCGCGCAGCTCGTCGATGGCGCTGTTGACGGCTTCCAGCAGGGTGGCGCTGTTGTCGCCCTTGCGCAGGGGGATCGCAACGTGAGAAGCATCTTCGGTCTGGGCCACGATCTTGAAGTCGGCATCCGGATGGACGTTCAGGTAATCGTAGAAGGAGACATCCGCATTCAGGGGTGGCATCAATGCGTCCGGCAGCCAGCAGCTGGATGGTCTCCTCCAGGGTGTCGATGCCCTGCACGGTGGCACCGTAGCTTTCGGCCAGTTCCATATAGGTGGAGGCGAGGCTGTTTGGGCGGTGGTCTTGCCCTTCAGGTCCTCGAAGGTCTTGATGTCGTCGTTGTCCTTCTTGACGGCGAGGGCGGTGTGGATGTAGCCGTAGGGGGTGGTGAAGTTGTAGGTCAGGGCGCGCTCGTCGGTGACCTCGACGCCGTTGCAGACCATATCATAGCGGCCCGCATCCAGACCGGCGAACAGGCTGTCCCAGTCGCTCTCGACATACTCCGGCTCGACGCCCAGCTTCTCGGCGATGGCGCGGGAGACCTCGACGTCATAACCGACGAGGGTGTCGCTCTCATCGTGATAGCTCCACGGCTGCCATGCACCCTCCAGTGCCACCATCAGCTTGCCACTGGCCTGAATGGCAGCCAACTGGTCAGCAGAGGAATCGGCAGCAGAGGATGCACCGGCGCTTGCGGCGGTGGAGGTGCTGCTGTTGGAGCAGCCGGACAGGGTCAGAACGCCGGCAGCGGCCATGACACTCATCATCGAAATAAAAGTTCTGCGCTTCATAGTTAAGATCCTTTCATAGAAAAAGCTGTATCAAAAGGCCGGCGGGGGTTTCCTAAGCAAATGTTCCGCTGGGGTGGGACCCCTGTTGCCGAAGGCAATAGGGCGGGCGATGGAATGGCCCGAAGCATTTGCGTGGAAAGCTCCCCGTCGTCCATCCATTATGCTGTGTGCTCGATCTTCCGCAGGAACTCCCGGGTCCGTTCCTCGCGGGGGGTGGGCAAAGAATTCGTGGGAAGGGGCCTGCTCCACCACCACGCCGTTCTCCATGAATACCGTCTTGGAAGAGACGTTGCGGGCAAAGCCCATCTCGTGTGTGACCACCAGCATGGTCATGCCCTCCTCGGCCAGCTGCCGCATGACGGCGAGGACTTCGCCGGTCAGCTCCGGGTCCAGCGCCGAGGTCGGCTCGTCGAAGTAGATGATCTCCGGGTCGGTGGCAAGGGCGCGGGCGATGGCGACGCGCTGCTGCTGGCCGCCGGAAAGCTGGCGGGGGTAGTAGTCGGCCCGGTCGGCCAGACCGACCTTTTCCAGCATCCGTCTGCCGATCTCATCCGCCTGCTCCTTTGGCATCCTGCGGGCAACGATCAGGCCCTCGGTCACATTCTGCAGGGCGGTCTTGTTCCGGAACAGGTTGTAGTTCTGGAACACAAAGGCCGTTTTTTTGCGCAGGCGGGCAATGTCGGCCCGGGAGATCCTGCCAAGATCGAAGGATTCGCCGTCGAACACCAGAGTGCCGCTGTCAGCGGTCTCCAGAAAGTTCAGGCAGCGCAGCAGGGGTGGTCTTGCCGGAGCCGGAAGGGCCCAGAATGGCAACAACATCTCCCTTTTCCACACTCAGGTCCACGCCGTTCAGGACGTGCAGTGCGCTGCGCACCCGGCGGGCATTGCCGCGCGGGAAAGGCCCGATGTGGAAGCGGGGCTTGTCATCGTAGGTGTAAAATGTTTTGTGGATGTCTTTGATCTCTAACATGGCCATACCGTCCACCCCTTTCTCACTGGAAGCCGTGTGCGTTCAGCTGCCGCTCCACCAGCGCCTGCAGCTTGGTGATGATGGTGCAGAACAGCAGGTAGACCACAGCTACCTCGCAGTAGATGGGCAGGAAAATGTAGGTGCGGGCTGCCACACGCTGGCCTGCCATGAACAACTCTGCCACCGTGATGTTGGAGGCCAGAGAGGTGTCCTTGATCATGCTGATGAGGGAGTTGGACAGGGAGGGCACAGCGGTGCGCAGGGCCTGCGGCAGAACGATGCGGCGCATGATCTGCCACCAGGTCATGCCCACGCAGGAACCGGCCTCCAGCTGGCCCTGGGGCACGCTTTCCAGCGCGCCGCGCATGGTCTCGGCGCAGTAGGCACCCTCGTTGAAAGCAAAGGCGATGACAGCTGCCGGAAAAGCATTCAGCATGATGCCCAGGCTGGGCAGGCCGTAGAAGATGATGAACAGCTGCACCAGCAGCGGCGTGCCCCGGATGACCCAGATGTAGAACCGGGCGATCTGGCTCAGCACCGGCACATGGGCATACTGCACCAGCGCAACAGCCACTGCAATGACCATGGCAAGGCTGAAGGAGATCAGGGTCAGGGGAATGGTCATGGTCAGGCCTGCCGTCAGGATGCGGGGCAGGGCCTCCCACAGCACGCTGACCGTGCGGTTGGTAAGAAGTGCTTCAAACATATTTTTCTTCCTTATTGATAAAAAACGGTGGAATATCTTTAGGATACACCTTAAACTATGGTTCAGGTCAAGAGCATATCCTACAATTCCTACCAAAATACTATAGCATGAAATGGAAATAAGTGCAATCCATTGGCGAAAATCCTTCACTCTGGCCAAAAACAAAAGAAAACACCGATTAACTTTGTGCAGACTGGCAAGGAGTTGACGCGGTACGATGTTTCGTGTAAAATGGAATCAGACAGGCCCCGTGCAGGAAGCGCGGGGAACAGGCCGGGCACACAAGCAGCCCGGCGCATACGGAGGACAAAACAACAATGAAGCATAAAATTGGTATTCTGGGTGCAGGCACCTGGGGCATGGCTCTGGCGTCTTTATTAGCCAGCGTTTTGCCCCAGCTTCTGGAGTGCGTCGATACGTTCCCGGTAATAGCGAAGGTTTTCCGCCGTCCCTTCGAGAATATACTGGGCTTCCGTCTTATTTTCCTTCTCCCGGTTCTGTTTGATTAGAAGCATACGTTTTTCGTGCTCGATCTCCAGAGGTTTTAATGTGGCGCCCGTTTCTGTATTTTTATACTCTCCGGCTTCCGCTTTCTTTTTGACTTTACCTAATTCATTCAAACGTTTTATTTCGGTGTCGATACGTTCTATTTCCTTGTTCTTCTTGGCGATATTCGCTTCGCTGTCTTCTGCCCATTGCTCCTGAACCTTTTTCTTTTCCGCTTCCAGTTTCTTTATGAGGGATGTTTCAGTATTTATATTTTCTTTATTGGTCCCGGTTAATGAAGTGGCCGTCGCTTCTGTTTTTAATATATCATTATTAATCTGGGCGATAGCTGATTCTATACCGGCCAAATCCTTCTGTGTTGTCTGTAGGGCTTTCAACTGGTTAGCCTCTTTTTCCGTACCAAATAAACGGCTTATTTTAGCGGTAAGACTGTTCCGGTTATATCCTGACAGTGTATTTTGCTGGCGAGTGTCCCAGTAAGCGTCGCTTTGCTCTGATTCCTGGCTTTCAAGGTTCCTTTTTTTCTTATACAATTCTTCCAGTTCCTCCTGATAAGCCTTCAACTTGATTTGTTTTTCCAAGGAAACCAGATATTGATCTATAGCCTCTTTATTGTTATTAATGAGCCTGCCTTCTTCATTCAATTCCGCATTATAATCCGGTATCAGTTCTTTTTAATTCCGCAAGCCTTTGCTTACGGGTGTAGTTGGAAAGATTTTCGTCATTGATAGCAGCTACAAGAGTTTTTATTCTTGCTTCCTGGCTGGAATATTCTTCCATTCACTACCAGCATGCGTAATAA
>VOFJ01003058.1_pt1 | contig 59665 bp, 109 predicted proteins | sample 5384081 | NCBI WGS metagenome assembly VOFJ01 (sample SAMN12384729, study PRJNA508395) | human gut metagenome | isolation source: healthy gut I | host: Homo sapiens | reverse complement strand
CTGTTATTGATACTACTTTTTGCACCTTCCAGAATAGGACTGCATTGATTTGGTTGTGCAGAATATTCAGTTATGCATGCTGCAACAATATTTTTCATTATCCAGAGCTAATAATTCCACCGTGGCAGCTCTTACTACCAAACCAAGGGGACTTAACTCACTACATGACACTAATGCTATTTTATCACTCACTAATAATCAACCTCTCTTTTAGCTACTCTTTATCAAGCTTATTTTAATATAACCTTTTTATAAAATGGACAAAACCAGCATACACTGACTGCATCCTTTCCCTATGAGCAGTGCAAACTTTTTTCAGTACCTCATTTTCATCAAATGCATTTTTCAGGGCATTTTCTGATACATTTTTCCGCAGGTTTTACAAAAATTCTCCAACCCAGCACATGTCATTTTCTTTTTTGAAAGGCAAATTTTTCAATTGATGTGTGAATCATGAAAATCCGATATTTAAACCCTCTTTAAAAAGACACATGTTGCTTCTTGTAATAACCGCATCATTTGACTGCATAGCTATTGCCCTTAAACTGATTTCATCATCTAACGGATTAAGCAACTCTGCAGCAAACCTTTTTTCCTTAAAAAATCAGCAAACCCATACATCTTACGGCCGATTTCCTGAAATTCATCATCTGTAAGCTTACATTTTTAGTTTTGAGGGTTCCATTTCAAAATTTCAGGAGACATCATATATTTAAAAATAATAATATTGTCAAAATCAATATTCCATTCTTCCCCCTAAATTCATCACTTAATTTAGAATAGCTAATGCCTGCACAATTATTTTCAATAGCTAGGTTTTTCAAATCTTTTAAAATAGAATTATCAATTTGGGTTTTGGGATTTGCAGGAAACTTTATGTAATCAGGTAGCGGATGATGATATTTAAATCTAAAATCTTCATCCGTAATTTCGAAACACATAATTATTTCCTTAATGCTTCAACAGCTTTAGGGAATTCTTCACAGAATACTTTTACTTGCTCCTCAGGAATGGAATAACTTATACGTAAATAATTATCACCAAATAAATTACTTGTGTATTCTCCTTCCTTTGTGAATATTTTTCTTTTTAAGTAAGTAATTTGACATGTCTTTTGGACTGATACCTGCACCAGATAAATCAATTGCCATCATATTAGCTTCAGACGGATAAACCGGTAAAAATACACCATCAATCTCATCAACAACTTCCTTGATTAATTTCTGATTATTGAAAGTGATTGATTTTATTTTATCTTCCCATTCGCTTTTGGATTTTAAACCGGCAATTGCGCCATACTGAGCAATTATATTAACTCCCAAATCATTGACAACAGCATTTTTTAAAACATCAATGATATCTGAAGTTGAAACTACTGCTCCAATCCTAACACCAGCCATTCCAAATATTTTTGAAAAACTGTAAATAGTCAATGTTTGTTCAGGAGCATAATTTGCAGCCAGATAATGATTTCTTGCAAAAATCCTTGTAGGTTACATCATCTAAAAAGATAAATATCATTTTTTCAATAGCTATTTCAGCAAACTCTTTTTATTTCTTCTTCAGTATAACCTGAACCTAACGGATTTAACGGATCGATTAAAATTACCATTTTGGTGTTTTCATCCATATTTTTCACGAAGAAGTTCAGGGAGTTAATTTATAACCGCATTCCTCATTATAGACAGGCACATACCTTACTTCACCTGCAAATCTGTTTTGCAAAGTTTCCGATAATTAAATAACCCGGATCAGACATGACCACATTATCGTTAGGCCCTAATAATGCCTGCATACAAAGATATAATGATTCAGTAGCTCCGGCAGTTAATAAAAAACATCGGAATTTTCAAAACCTAAATCATCTAAAAATTAATTGCTTAAGCTCTGAAAATCCTTCTGGAGGAGGATATTTACAGTATTCTTTAGCTTTAGCGCAACTAGCCATAGCATCAGCTATAATATCACCATGCAAATGATTTGTGTTTTGACCCATCCAAATCATATCTTTATCCATGAATACATCTTCAAAAAAATCATTTGAAGAATCATATCCTTCAGGGGAACTCTTTACAACCTTTTTCAAATTTCTTTTTTTAGGATGTTTTATACTGTCTTCCCCATGACTGCTTAAATTATTTTTCATAAAAATCACATAACAATAAAAATTCCAAAGTAATTATTTATTTTAAGTTATTTATAAAATTAATGTTTAAATAATTCCTCTTTCCACTATTTTAAAAGTAACCTGTTTACCTTCACCAATACTTCTATGCCTTTTTAAGGTAGCTATTCTTTTATTGAACTCTTCATTTCGCTCCAGTTGAATTATGGTTTTTGCTCCAGTACTGCAAAATAGTTCCCCAACTGCTTTAACAGCATCCTTGTTATCATCATCAAAAGAGCTGTAAATTTGATTGGTCAGTACAACTGCAACATCATAATTACGAGCTATTTTAGCTAAAATCCCATCTGTTTACCTAATTCCTTTATTAAGCCTTGAAGATTTCATGTCATCAACACGATAAAGAGCAACAGCGGAATCCAAAACACATAAATCAACATCATCATGATGTTTTTCTAATCCAGAGCTCAATAGTTTTTAAGATTTTCATTTTTGCTCTAAAAATGAAGTCGGTTCAAAAACAATGATATTATTAACTATTTTGGAAAAATCTTCCCCAGCTATTTGTTTAATCCTGTTAATTGAAATTCCACCTTCAGTATCAACATAAACAACTTTTTACCCTGTTTAGCTACATTAACTGCCAATACTAAAGCAATATTACTTTTTACCAGATCCGGGTGGTCCGAATATTTGAGTAATAGTTCCTTTTTTCCACACCACCATTTAATAAATTATCAATGGCGGAATTAGTTGGGATTTTTATGATTATCCTCAAAATTAGCTAAGACTTTCATAATATATTATTTGGTTATACAAAGTATATATTTTTAAGCTTACCTTTTAACAAAAACAGGTTCCTCACCCGTCAAATCAATAATTGTTGATGGATTTCCAAATTTTAAAGGACCAACATCAATAATCAAATCAACTTCACAGCCCAATTGTTTTAATATTTCTTCAGGAGTGTCTAATGTATCTTTATTTGACAGATTAGCGCTGGTAGTAGTTATCGGAAAAATTTTTAGCTAAGCTACATGCAATCTCACTTTTTAGGAACACGAACACCAACATTAACAGACCCGCTGGTTAAATGTCTTGGAACAATTTTTGACTTTTTAAAATAAATGTATAAGGTCCAGGCAAGTATTTATCTATAAAATTAAGCTGATTCAGAGAAGCCTTTAGAAACTAAAAGGAATTGCATCTTTTAGAAGAAACTAAAAAAGAGAAACTGGTTTAAATAGCTTCTTTTTTTTAATATTAAAACTTTTCTGACAGCTTTTTCTATTGAAAAATATTAGCTCCCAAACCGTAAAACAGTATCTGTAGGATATAAAATAACCCCACAAATCAACTAAAAACTTTTTTACAGCTTCATCAATAACCTTTTTATCTACTTCATTCTGATTAGTTTTTAATATTTTCATTAGATTACCTTAATATTTTATGAACAATTATATATGAGTAAAATCTTTATATATAAATTATGCTTGAAAGTCTACGTCCTTTTTAACAAAAAATATTAAATCCGCTAGCTTAAACATTTAAATATAAATCCGAATGTCGTAACAGTAATTTCCCATTTATTGCAATAATTGCTGCTTACGGATTTGCCAATCATTTACTGATTATTGGAACATTGGCTATTTTACTAAGTGGATTTTTAGATGTTGTAGATGGTGCAGTAGCCAGATATCACAACAAGAACCTCTAAATTTGGAGCATTTCTTGATTCAACAATGGACAGATTTGCAGATGCAATAATTTACATTGAATAATCTTCGGAGGCTATTGCGATTGGTTTACTGGTGCCTTAGCTATACATTCAGCTATTACAGTCAGTTATGTTAGAGCTAGAGCAGAGTCTCAGGGAGTTGAATGTAAAGTTGGAATAGCTGAAAGAGCAGTTCGTATGATAATACTAATGATTGGAGCGATTATCGGATATTTAACAAGCCCGATTTACTTTACATACACAATAATGATTTTAGTAATATTATCTTACATTACAGTAGGACAAAGAATATATCACGTATGGAGGCAGCTTAAATGAATGATTTGGAAAGTGCAGAAAAAAATAAGTATTGACATCAAGAAATTAGAACGCAATCTGAAACAGGTTGAAGACATAAACTTTGAAGGAAAGGAAAAAGAAGTTTATGACAGAGCTGTTGATTATATGAACGATTCAAAATATTATCTTGAAAAGAAAAAAAGATATGCGTACAGCATTTGGATGTATTGAATATAGTCACGGATTATTAGATGCCCTTCGGATGATTCATGGTTTAATTTAAAAAAGTAGTTCTCCAAAACTGATTTAAATAAACAGAATTAACAATTATTTTGAAAAGCATATTATGGTTGTACTTTTTTAAAGTAGCTAATTGAATATAAGTTCATATAGTTCTAAATGGAAATACACCTTTTTTTTTACATATTCATTTTTTAGCCAGGCTTTTAAAATTGAATCAACAATTTTATATTTATCCCCATCCAGTTCAATTAAAACCTCATCTTGTAATTTATTTAAAGGCCTGCTTAAAGCACCAGAAGTTATATTTAAACTATTAGCTATTTCTACCCTTTTTAATGGAGCATCAATTAATGTAGTTAATATTTTTTTGCTCTTGAAAAGTTAATTTTGCCCAAGTATTAATAAAATGTGCAGATAATATCGGCAAAGCTTTTTCAAATTCATTAATCACCATTTCTTCATCCAAAGTTATATTTTCAGAGATGATTCTAGCAAATGTATTTATATAAAAAAGGAATGCCTTTTGTACATTTATAAAATCTTTCAAAACCTTCTTCAGTGAAATTAAGAGAAGGTGCTTTTTTCATTTAAATAATTTTTTACTACATCAAAAGAAAAAAGGGATTAATTTCAACTGTAAGCATTCTCCCCCACCAAATGCCCGTTTTTCCCCAGCAATATCGCCAATTAAACTATCTTTAACACCCATACTTCCAGAAAATACATAAGTGACATTTTTTTTGAGATTGAACATAACTTCTGATATACCATAAGAAACTATTTTAAATTTTTCTCCCAAAATCTTTTACTGCCGGAAATTCATCAATAAAAATAAAAAATTCCTTTAATTTTATCACTAAATTCCTCGTAAATTCTTTTGAGGTAATTCCATTACAAAATTAGCTAAATTTTTATAATTATTTTCGAACTCAGGAATAGGTACTGAATTCCATTATAATTAACAAAATCTTTAATAGAAAGATTATGTATTTTAAAAAACTTTTCAATTTTTTTACCAAAACCTTTAGATTAGCATCCCCACATGTTTCCATCAGTTTATCATAAATAACTCCATAAATGCTTCACAAGTTAATTTTCCATCCTGATAAGCATTAGAAGAAGATAAATCCATATACATAACTAAATAATCATTTTGAAAGTTATTTTTTAGTTTTTTTAATAATGCTGTTTTTCCAACACCTCTCAAACCAGTAAGTAGTATTGTGGGTGTTGAACCATATTGACTACTGTCCAATAAATTTGATAAAAAACTCCACATCATCTATTCTATCATAAAACTGTGAATCGTTAAGATTAGAATCAGTTCCCCAAGCTATTTCCATCATAGTACCAACTCATTAAATAAAATACAATACAATCAAATATATAAATATATTGTAAAATACAATACATAATGCAAAATACAATATCCAACAATATGTAATGCAAACTACAATACATAATGCAAAATACAATAGCTATAAAAAGTAAAAAAGCAGAGATTAATTAAAAATCTCTTAAATTTATTCCATATCTTCGAATCTGTCTTCGAGTTTTGCCATTACACCAGGTAATGAAGTATATTCCATTTCTTCAGCAGGTAATCTGTGAGGTTCAAATGGACCGTGTCTTCTGATGTAGGTAGCAATTCTGCAGATTCTTCCCTAGTAGGATCAAATGCAGGATCATCAAATAAGTCAACAGGACCGATTAATTTTAGCATCTGATACTTGGAAACCTAAACCAATTACTCTAGGTGGTCCGTCGAATCTAATTGGGTTTGCATCTTGTTCAGATACAGGCATCATAGGACCGTTGTGGGAACCTCTCATCCATCCACTTACCATATGAGGGGAATGCAAATGGTTCTACACATTCACCATTAGCTGGGAAACCAGATTGTGCTCTAACAATAGCTGCAGGGTCATCTTTACCAACATATTCACCAGCCATTAAGTTTAATCTTTCAGTACTGATAGCTGCTGCGATTTCTCCATTTTTTCTTCCATACTCTTTAATTACGTATCTTCCAGTGGAACCAATTAATGCAAGTAAATCGTACATTTCTTCAGGACAGTTTAAGATAACTTTTCTGTGTTCAATTACATCAAATACTTCAAATTTGAATCCGTCGTGTAAACTTGGGTCAATAACAAGACCTGCAGTATTAAATGGATCTGCAAACATTTTAAAAATAGGTAAGTTAAATGCACCAGGTTCGGTTTTTGTCACAGCAGTATACTAAAACAGGATCACTTGGCCTTTCTTTAAATTCCATTTCAGCAACACCAGGACCCATACCTTTAATATTTCCAGAAAAGGTATCAGACAATAAATCCTGACCTGCACCATATAATTTTAATTCACGTGCTCTTTCAGTAGCTTTCATAAAAGCATTGTAAGCAGTTTTGTGAACTTCTTCGTTTTCTTCCCCATTTCTATGAGTCATAATTAAGTCAATGTCGTCCATTACAACGGGAGATATAATAATCAGTTAAAATACCTGTATCCAAAGCTTCTGCTAAAACTTTGCATCACAAATATCCATTAAATCTGGGGTGTGCAACACAATGTCCAGACTAATACACTTCCAATATCAGCTTTTAATTACACTAACAGTTGTTTTCATTTAAACACCTCAAAATTGTATATTCTAAAGGTTTAGTAGAAAATAAAAAGTTAAGCAACTAGCTTAAAAAATTATTTAATATACATTCATATTTTTAGATTGTATACTATTTAATAATTATGTTTCAAAACGAGTTAAAAAAAAAGAAAAAAAGTTAAGTTAGATTTTAACTTCTTAAGCTGAAATTGTTATTTTATTTGATGCCCAGCAGTTATCATACATTGATAAAGCATGATATATTCGCCAGCCATTAATCTGATGTTTAAGCTGCTACACCATTAGCATTGGTTGTTTTATGATAGAAAACACCGTTTACATTAAAGGTTATGTTTGTCCAGCTAAAAGCTTTACCTTGACCATCAACAAGAGTAGCATTAAATGTGCTACCGTCAAGATACTTCATGGAGAGATCTTGTGCAGTTAATCTTGGTAAAAACAGTTATGTTGTTAGCTCTTTCTTCACCGGTTGCCGGGTTGTAAGCTGTTATAACATATGATTTTTTGGATCTAATCTGATGCCTAAACCAGCTGTACCGTTTTCATCAGTTACGCGAGTGTAGAACACACCGTTAATGTTGAATTTAACAGTTGTATTTGCTAATGCTTTTCCGTTGCTGTCTAAGAATTTAGCTACATATTTTGTTCCGTTACAGAAGTATAATGTAGTATCATTTCCAAAGACAGTGTTTTTTTAACTGTTACTGTTGCATTAGCTGTTGCTTTATCATAATCTTTGGTTCCGTTAAATACAGCATTTACTTTTGTATTCGTTAGGAACTAATCCAATACCCATGGAAGCTGTACCGTTTTTATCAGTTGTTTTTAGCATAAACTTTGCCGTTTACTGTGAAGTAAACAGTTGCATTAACTATTGGGTTTCCAAATGCGTCAACAAGTTTAGCTGTGAGATTTTGAGCACCTTTGAAGTATTTTACAACATCGTCCATTGTTAAGGTGGTTTTTTAGTGTTTTTTTATTAACTGTTATTGTTCCGTTAACTATCATGGAGTCGTATTTAGCATCTCCTGTGGCAGAAGGTTACTACTTTGTAGGTTTCCTTCATCTAAACCAGGGAATAATAACTTTAGCAGTACCATTAGTGACTGATCCTTTGTAATCTGTACCGTTTATTGTTACAACTACACTACCGGTTCCGTCTTTAGGAACAGTAACAGTAATTGTAGCATTTTTTCACCTTTAATAATATCTGCAATATCAACAGTCATATTATAATCAGACACTTTAGAAACAGTAAATTTAGTAGAATTCTCCATAGGCATATATGTATCATCACCATTGTAGAATACACTTACACTGTAAAGTTCCATTAGCTAAATTAGAGATAGTTACACTTAGCTACACCATATTTAACTATAGCAGTGTAATTTTTACCATTAATGTTTACAATTACATTTCCAGTAGCATCTTCAGGCAATGCAACACTAATTACAGCATCATCACCTACTTTAATGTTTTTAACAGTAATATCCATATTGGAAATAACTAATTTGGAAAACAGCAATGTTGCATTAGCATTGGCTAGCTAAGTATTTATCATTGCCATTAAATTTAGCAACAACATCATAAGAACCAGCAGCTAAATTATAAACAGTTAAAAGTACCTTTACCGTCAACAATAGCAACATTATAAATTGCATTACCGACAGTTACCGTAGCTACACCAGAAGTTATTTCAGGAACAACAATACCAATAAACCGCATCATCACCAACTTTAATGTCATCCACACTAACAGCAGTAGTAGAAGCTAATTTAGATACACTAAATGTAGCATTAGCCATACTAGCTAAATACATATCAGTTTCAGCAAACTTAGCAACAACATCATAAGAACCACTAGCTAAACCAGAAACAGTTAAAGATCCTTTACCATCAACAACAGCAACACTATAAATTGCATCACCAACAGTAACACTAACTTACACCAGAAGCAATACCCGGAACAGCTATGTTAATAACTGCATTTTCACCAACTTTAATGTCATCTACACTAACAGTAGTAGAAAAGCTAATTTAGATACACTAAATGTAGCATTAGCCATACTAGCTAAATACATATCAGTTTCAAGCAAACTTAACAACAACATCATAAGAACCACTAAGCTAAACCAGAAACAGTTAAAGATCCTTTACCATCAACAACAGCAACAGTGTAAGATTTACCACCAACAGTAACAGTAACTACTCCTAAATCAACATTAGGAACAGCAATACCCAAGCCAACCGCATCATCCCCACTTTAATGTCTTTAACATCAACATCCATAGATGAAATAATTAATTTAAAACAGCAAATGTTGCATTAGCTTGGCTAGCTAAGTATTTATCATTGCCATTAAATTTAGCAACAACATCATAAGAACCAGCAGCTAAATTATAAACAGTTAAAAGTACCTTTACCGTCAACAATAGCAACATTATAAATTGCATTACCGACAGTAACAGTAGCTACAATAGAAGTTAAGGAACAACAATACCAATAACCGCATCATCACCCACTTTTAATGTCATCCACACTAACAGCAGTAGTAGAAGCTAATTTAGATACACTAAATGTGGCATTAGCCATACTAGCTAAATACATATCAGTTTCAGCAAACTTGCAACAACATCATAAGAACCACTAGCTAAACCAGAAACAGTTAAAAGATCCTTTACCATCAACAACAGCAACAGTGTAAGATTTACCACCAACAGTAACAGTAACTACTCTAAATCAACATTAGGAACAGCAATACCAATAACCGCATTTTCACCAACTTTAATGTCATCCACACTAACAGCAGTAGTGGAAGCTAATTTAGATACACTAAATGTAGCATTAGCCATACTAGCTAAATACATATCAGTTTCAGCAAACTTAGCAACAACATCATAAGAACCACTAGCTAAACCAGAAACAGTTAAAGATCCTTTACCATCAACAACAGCAACACTATAAAATTGCATCGCCAACAGTAACACTAACTACACCAGAAGCAATACCAGGAACAGCTATGTTAATAACTGCATCTTGTGTTGCATTAATATCACTAACACTTACAGTTGTAGTTGAAGCAATTTTAGACACACTAAATGTTGTATTAGCTTCACTTGCTGCATACATATCATTACCTTCAAATTTAGCAATCACTGTGTATGTTCCGTTTGCTAAATTAGATACTGTTAATGTACCTTTAGTATTGACTATGTTTACATTGTATGTTTTCCATTAACAATTACACTTACAACTCCAGAATTAACATTTGGAAGAGTTAATCTGATAGTTGCATCTTGACCTACTTTAATATTATTTACATTAATTGCTACTTTTTTGAAGACAATTTAGCTACATTAAATACTGTAGAATTACTTGATATAGTATATTGTTTATCACCATTGTATTGGGCAAATACAGAGTAATCACCCGGTGTTAAATCACTAACTTTTAAAGTAGCTGTACCGTTTTCAATAAATACAAGGTAAGAGTTACCATTTACAAAAGAATGTTACAGTTCCGGTTGCACCATCCGTAATATTTGCAGTGATAATTGCATCCTGACCTACTTTAATATCACTTACATTAAGAACAATTGAAGATTCAATTAAACCTAAGTTAAAAAAAAAGTACTGTTAGAACTTTTTCAGTAATAAAAAGTATTTCCACCATATGCAGTTTCAATGAAATAAGTTCCATTATCTAAATTATCCAAAAGTCAAACTAGCAGAACCATCCCACAATAGTTACAGTGTATTCTTCACCATTTACTTTTAATAGTCATATTTCCAGTAGCTTTTTTATCCAATAGTTACATTGATTAAAATTTTTCCAGGTTCTTCAGAAGTAATGTTGAATATTAAATCAGAACTTCTAGGATAGTTGTTTTCAACTACATTATTTTTACCTGCTTTAATTTCAACAGCTGCATCTCCTGCTAAATCACGAGTGATTAAAAAGTTATCAGTTACATTACAATTATTTGCATTTAAGAATGACACTGCATAATGACCATCAACATATACTGTGTTGTTACGTTACATCAAATGAACGGTCACCGTACATGTATTGAGCATAACTGATTACCATACATATAATTTCCAGTATTGTAAGCTCCTACATTATAAAGTGTAAATTGTGTTGTTGTATATTTTTGCATTACCGTTTTGTACTTCAATACCAGATACTAAAAAGCCCAGCTACCACTAGCAGAAGCTAAACCAGTAACATTAATTAAGTTATTGGCAATGTAAAGTTCAGATGTTCCACCAGTCATACTTGCAAAATAAATACCTAAGTTTGGACCGTTACTTACACTTGTAATATTGTTTCCAATCATAGATACTTCATTCTACACCTTGTGTTTGCATATGCAGTACCTGCAGCATCTTTACCTCCAGCAGTAGACATTTTAAAAGTCATTATTGGAAATCATTAAGTTTTTTATTGTATCCAATGTTAATTCCATAGAGGTAATTTGCTTGTACCTGCAGGAATAACTGTATCAATCATTGAGAAATTATTACCATCAATTACACAGTCTTTAGATCAACAATAAACATACATTTGTAAAGTAGGGAAGCTAGCACTTCCATCATTTGCAGTAGTGTTTACATTGTTTTTTGGAAAATGTCACATTAGTACATTCCCTCATTCTAATTGGATTTACAGTATTTACACCCATCATAAAGTATGTATAATCATAATTAGATGCAAATAAATAAGGTAAGACTGCAGTAATATTATTTCCATCAATAAATGAATTGGAAACACCTTCCATATTAATAGCACATGCAGTTAATGTATCATCTTTAGGACATGCTTCAAAGAAAATATTGCTGTTAACAACATTTAAGTTTGAAACACCATTTTGCATTAATTGCAACAGCATCGACACTTTCTTTAATAATATAGCTAATGTTCATATCAGTAATATTCACATTATTTCCAGCTACCAATATGAGAGTTCCACCGTTATCAGCACATGAAGCATTAGAGATTAAAGTTAATCCGTTTAATACTACATTATCTGAAAGCACAGCAAATGCTATGTTTCTTAATACTGCATTATCACTGGTTATTTTAAGAGGTTTTTCAATTGAAATAAGATTTACAAGATTTGAGAATTCACCTTTAAATACTAATTCATCGAAAGGAACTTCTTCTCTTAATAATCCGTCTTCATCAAAAGTAGACAAAGAATGTTTCATTAGTTACAACATTTCCATAAACATTAACACTGAAGTAGCATTATTTAAAGCGTATGATGAATTACTATAAGTTACAGTTATATCATATTTACCTGCAGTTAAATTGGAAATAACTACACTAACTTTTGAATCTGAGAAAACAAGATCATATTCATTATTATTGATTTTTAAGGGTGAATTTTTTCAGTTAAATCAGAAACAGTTCTGACAACTTCATCAATTAATTACATCACTGCCTTCAAATACATCTTTTTGCAGTAATTGTAACATTGATAAGTCCGTTTGGAAAGATTGTCTTTTATAATGTTTGTATCGACAGTAGAATTAACTGCATTATCACCTATTTTATCTCCAGCAACTAAATAATTATCAGTAATTACATTATTTCCGCCAGTTACAAGAATAGTTGCATTACCGGTAGCAAGTACAATGTTGTGTATTTTTATTGTGTTATCATTACTTTGAACAGTAAGCATACCTCCAAATGTGGAGTTAATTAATGTAGTGTTAGTTGCACTGGATTTAATAGTTCCAACACCGCTAATGGACACATTTTCAATAACTGCATTTTTACCGTTTACAGATAAAGCAGCAGTTACATTAACTACTTTAGCTCCTGCCTGAACTGTTAAAGCTGCAGTTGCACTGCTGTTAGATACAACAAGAATTAGGAACTGACAGATATAGCTTTTGCAGTGTTGTTGTAAGCAACTGAACCTGAACCGATAGTTAAAGTACCTGAAACAGTGTTGTTGTAAGCAATAGAACTGGCTGCAACACTCATACTAGCTCCTCAATTAAAACATTGTCACAGTAAGTGTTGTTGTTAGGAGGTAGCACCCCACGAACAATACCGTTACCAGCATAATTAATTACATTTCCGACAATTAAATTATTATTACCGTTAATTCCAATACCGTAACAAATTCCCGCAGCAGGACTTGGACCGGTTATTTTATTATTGATGATTTTATTGTAATCATTACTTAAATCACAGTCTGCATCATTAAAAAGGTATTCAAGTAAAGTAAATTGCCGACATTACCTTCACCGACAATAGTGTTATTTTCAACAGTACAATTTTGAACGTGAGTTAAAACAATACTGCTTGACCCACCATTATTGCTGAATTGTAAATGTAGCTGTTCTTAATAGTTACATTAGTAGATCCGTGACGTATAGCAGTAGTTCCAACACCAGAACCAACTCTTTTTTATTTTCAACAATTACACTAATATTATTTAAAACTACATTATGAGCATCATAAATCCAAACTTGAGTGTTATGGAATATAATACCAGACACATTGGATCCTGAACCTCCATTATTGATAGTGAAACAAGAACCAGGATTTTCACCAAGTAAACTGCCTGCAGTAGTGTTTAAATCAATGAATGCATCTTTAGTAGATGAAATCATATTAATTGGTTTATTAATAGCCAAATCAAATTTGACATCATCATGACTATAGAATTTACCTCTGAAGTCTAAAAGTTGCACCTTCAGGAACATAATCTGCTAAAGTACCGTTAATAAAGTAGTCAAAGAAAGTTTCATTAGTTACAACACCATCTAATACTTTAAAATGTTGTAGAGTTAGTTGAATATTTGAAGTTATCATCACCATAATAATTTACAACAACGGTATTAACTCCTGCAACTAAATCAGATACTTTTAAAGTAGCTTTACCATCAGTTAAGCTAACAGTGTGCAAGTTTTACCACCTACAGTGATATTTACACTACCAGTAGCAGTAGAGTTAAGAGTTACACCTATAACTGCTTCCTTACCTATCCATACATTATTTACATCAATTATAATATCAGAAACAAAAGTCATTGGTTTATTATCTTTAATAATATTATTAGTTCCAGATTTGAATATTGCTGCATCATCACCTTTTTAATTCATGTGCATATAATGTATTGCCAATTATTTGAGAGTTTTCAGCAGATTTAATTAATACTGCATATTTTCCTTCAGAATAAATGGTATTATTCTGAATATCAAATTTGTGGCTTCCGCTTTTGATTGTACATAAGATTATTATTATCATTATATTCGTTTTTTTTTGAACATAGATAGTGTTATTATATGCTTTAGCTACAGTATCCTGGAATTCCATACCTGAAACTAATGCAAAGTCAGCAGGTCCCGCAAAACCAGTTACATTAATCAATTGTTCTCAACAGTAATCTCAGTAGTACCATAATAATTTTGTGAGTACACAGCTAAATTAGGACCGTTAGATACAGTGGTTAAATTATTTCCTCTGACTACAAAATTATTATAAGGACCGGTAACCTGTACAGCATAAGCAGCACCTGCACCTTCTTTACCACCAGTAGTATTAAGCAATACACGATTATCTTCTACAGTTACATTATTGGATTCATAAAAATCAAGTGCATAAATATAACTTGAAGTTCCTTTTGGAGTTATTAAATCAGTATGGGAAATAGTATTGTTTTTTAATCAACAAATTATTAGCAGTATGAGCAATAAATGCATCGAAGTAGGGAAATTAGCACCATTTCCTTTAGTCCAAGCAGAATTATCACTACATTATTAATAATTTTAACATTTTCTGATTTTTTCCACCCAATTGCAAATACCAAATCAGTGTCGATACTTCAATGGCTGTAATCAACATCCACTAACGGACATGAAGTAGTAATTATGTTCGAATCAACAACAGCATTATTACTTTTTGCTATTTTTTTATACGTTGAGCAAATACTTTACCGTTAACATTGTTTCCAGTGAAAATAATTGTACTGTTTACTAATTTAAAGTTATCTGCACCACTAGCATAAACTGCAATTGCATTCTTAGATCCGTCAGTAGCATTATAATCAATAGTAATATTATTTTTACTGTGACATCACTACCGATAGCATATATAAGAGCACCATCAGTATCAGCAACATAATTGGTAGCATTTAAAGTTAAGTTATTTAAAACAGTTCCTTGTTCACACATTATTGCAATATTTCTTAATACTGCATTATCACCATTAATAATGTAGCTCTTGGAACGTAAACAACATTTACACCAAGATCTAAGAATTCGCCTTTGAAGATTAAAGTATCAAAAGTAATACTCTCCAATAAGGTACCAGCATTATCAAAGAAGTTAAAGAATGTGTCATTAGTTACTATATTGGTAGTTGAAGATCCGACATTATAAGTTAAAGTAAGAGTTTCACTATCTGCTTTAACCGGAATAACATTTTCTCCAGAAGTTAAAGTATATAACACAGTTGCTTTTCCATCTTTAACAGTAGCTTTTTCACCATTAATTTCAACATTCCATCCATCAAAGATGTCAGTATCGCCAAGAGTATAATTATTGCCTGCAGCATCACGAAGAGTGTTTAATCCAGCAGTTATACCAATGACTTCACCTGCTTTAAGGCTTTCAGTGAAATTAGAAGTAGCAGTTAAAACAACCCATTTGATGGAGTTAATTTACCGGTTTTCGGAGAGTTAGTTCCCCACCAGTTGTTATCAATAGTACCTGAAATAGTTCCTATCAATGCATCAAATGTTGTGCCTTCATTACTAATTATAATAGAATCAGAAATATCTGCTTTAAATGTACCCAATAAGCAATAAGCAAATCCTTTATTGACAGTATTATCACCAAATATAGAATAACGTATATTAATGACATTATCAGAAGATGCACCATAGAATATTGCACCAGAACTTAAAGTATTATTAACAACATAAGAGTCACTTTATAGTTAATTCAGTACCTGCAAGACCAATTAAAGCATTACCAGTCATTTTATTATTGGAAATATCTACATTAGATAAATCGATTACAGAACTGCCTGAACCATAAATAACACCATTACCGCTGAAAGTAGAATCATAAATTTTAGAATTATTCATGACTACATTAGCAGCATTAGCATAGATAACACCTACAGTACCACTATTTGCTCTAAATTCAGAATCAACAATATTTACTGAACCTTTATCAGAATAAACAACAGCACCTTGATTTGCAGTATTTGAATAAGCATTGATTTTATTTAAGTAAACAGAACCGCCTTTGTTATAGATTACACCATAATTGCTGGTTCCACGATTAATTCAGTAATATTTAAATTAGTTAAATTAAAAGCAATTCCATTAGCTACAGTGAACATAAGTTTTAGTGTCCCCTAAAGGTAACTTCATTTCACCAATAATAGCTACATTGAAATTAATGGCTAAATCAGAAACAGTGTAAGTACCATCCATCACATGAATAGTATAACCCAGTTTAACAAGTTCAACAGCTTTTTGCAATAGTAGCTACAGGATTAGCCTGACTACCGTCATTTGCATTACTACCACTAGCTGATACCCAAACATCGTTACAATCTGTTTTACAGTAACATCAATATTAACACTTTGACTACCTGAGGTAACAGTAATCTGATCATTGCCGTTTACAGTGTAAGTAACACTAGCTACACCATCAACAGTAGAAATTATATTACCTGCTAAAGTACCATTAACAGCTTCAAAACTAACAGCAACAGATGGAATAGCTTTAGTTAATTCTTTAATTACACCATTTGCATTATAATGATTGAAGTTAACTGTTAAGGTTTTTCATCACCAATATTGGCATTTTCAATACTTGCAGGATCAACACTCATGACAACCCAAGTTAGAAACATCAACATCATCGCATGGTTCATCATCATAATCTAAACCAGCACCAACTAAAGTTGAAGGATTGCTGTTAGTTCCCCACCAGTTATATTGGGCATTAGCACTTGGTTCACGGCCTTCATTGTAAATTAATTTATTAGTTCCTTTTTCCAAGTAATGCAGAGTAATGTAAAAGTTAAGATACCTGAATTGTAAAATATCATCACCATGATAACCAGTATTTCCATTGGAAGCTGCATTAGCATCAAAAATGGAAGTTTCAATATTTAAGGTACCTTTATTATAAATAGCTCCACCATCTTTATTAGCTTTGTTTCCAATAAGATTGGAATCTTTAATGGTTGCAGTACTTGAATCAGATTCAATGTGAATTGCTCCACCATTTCCTACAGTAACTACATTATTTTCAAATGTTGCATTATTAACATTTAAAGTTCCTTTATTCAGCCAAATACCAGCTAATCTAGCAGTATTATCAGATATTGTAGAGTTAATTACATTTACAACACCGCCATCAGCATATAAAAATGCATAAGTAGTTCCTTTAGCAACATTATTACTGGAAATAGTTGTATTGATAATATCAAGATTACCTGAGTTAAATATTAATCCGTAACCGTCATTTTTTCATAAATATTTGAATTAATAATAGTCATTACACCAGTATTGTATATTGAACTTACAGTAGGAGTACTTCCTGATTTTTGAGTGTTTTTTGTAAAAACTTACATTATTTAAGTTTACAGTTCCTTTAAGATTTTTGCATAACTCCACCGTAATTATTTAATGCATTGGTAAATGCAACATTAGTGAAGTTAACAATTGTATTCTCATTTATAGTCATAATCTTAGAAGCATTACCATCAATGATAACTTTTCCTGAACCAATCATTGCAAATGATTTAGCTATTGTTAAAGAATTAGCAATATAAGTACCTTCACCTACATGTATTGTGTAACCTTCAGCAACTAACTCAATTGCTTTTGCAATAGTAGCTACAGGACTATCCCTGACTACCGTCATTTGCATCACTACCAGTAGATGATACCCAAACATCAGTTACTGGAAGTTTTGCAACAACTTCAATAGTTAAAGTTTGGCTACCTGATTTAGCAGTAATTTGATCATTGCCGTTTACAGTGTAAGTAACACTAGCTACACCATCAACAGTAGAAACAAGGTTACTTGTTAAAGTACCATTAACAGCACTAAATTCTACATCAATAGCTGGAAGAGGTTTTTGACAAGTCTTTTATAGCACCAAAACTTGAATATTTGTTGAAATTAACAGATATTGTTTTTACATCACCTATTTCAGCATCTGTTACAGTAGTTGGATCTGCACTCATGATTACCCAATTGTTTAATGTTACTGTTGAAGGCACTAAATTTTTAGGAGAATTAGTTCCCCCACCAGTTGTAATTAACTGTAGCCACACCAGATGCAGATTCAGCATTAGATATTGCATAGTCTCCTTCAGCAGTGTTATTTAATAAAACTGAATATGAAATGATTGAATTACTGCCACCGTTTAAGTATAATACAGCACCTAATTTAGCCTGATTGTTTTTGAAAACAGAATCTGTAACACTGACATTACCATTTAATGAAGTGTATATTGCTCCTCCCTGACCACCAGCGTATTTTCCAGGATTAGCTTTGTTATTAATAAACATAGATTCTTTTACAATACATTCTCCACCAGAAACAAATAATGCTCCTCCCTGACCAGTATTTGCACTATTACTTTTCAAAATGTAGAATTAATTATATTAACAATACCTATAGTTGCATCAGATGATTTAGTTGCATAAATAGCTCCACCATATTTAACAGCATTATTTCTAAATACAGTATTGGAGATAGTTGCATTTGCTGAAGTTGTATAAACTATACCATAAGAATTAGAAAATGAAGTCATATCATTATTATAAAACTCAGAATTATCAATAACTAATAATGCATCATTTTGATTGTTTTTACAACACCTTTGCCTGCAGAATTTTGATAAAACTTAGAATTATTAATATTTAATTTATTTTTTTTATTAGTAATTATAGTTCCAGAATTACCAGTGGCCTTATTTGAATAAAAGTTAGAATTAGAAATGGTTAACTTACCTTCATTTGAAATAGCACCTACAAGAGCAGCATTACCATTTGTGAAAGACAAATTAGTTAAAACAACAGTTGCATCAGCAGTTACATCCATAATTTTGAAGCATTACCATCAATTACTGTATTAGCACTACCTTCTAAAGTTAAACTTTTTAGAAATACTTAAAGTTTTATCAATTACATAATTACCATCAGCAATATGAATAATATAACCATCACCAGCAAGTTCAATAGCTTTTGTGTAATAGTAGCTACAGGACTAGCTTGGCTACCGTCATTATCATCACTACCAGTAGTTGCTACCCAAATATCAGCTGCTGCTTGTTTTGCAACAACATCAATAGTTAAACTTTGACTACCTGACTTAGCAGTGATTTTATCATTAGTTGTAGTAGTGTATGTTACAGTAGCTATACCATCTACACTAGCTACATTATTTTTTTTACTTAAAAGTACCACTAACAGCACTAAAGTCAACATTAATTCCAGAAATAGACTGAGCTAAATCTTGAATACTACCAGAAGCATCAGTGTAATGATTGAAGTTAACACTTACATCAATAGCTTTACCACTTTCAGCATCAATAGTAGTTTCAGGAGTACTCATAACTACCCATTTATTTACATTGTCACCAGTGAAAGTATTAGTTCCCCACCAGTTGTAATCTAAATTAACAGTTGGAGTAATTCCAGATTTGACATCTACATTTTTTACTGAATCCATTATCAACAATAGATGAATAAGTTATATTAGCTTTACAAGCAGAATTGAAATAAATTAATGCACTGCTAGAATCAGCAAATGTATTATTTTCAATTATACAATTAGTCATGTTTAAAAGCAGTTACCTCTCCCACATATAATAAATACTTACCATAGGAAGTAGTAGTTTTTCCAACTACATTATTAGAAATTACAGTGTTATAAATAGTTAATTTACCTCTGCTTTCAACAACTGCTTTGTATAGGCCCACTAGCTCCAGTTATAATAGAATTAGTTAAAGTTACTGTTGCTTCTTTACCATATGAATAAAATACATTTCTTAAAAATGCATATGGACTGCCAGCAACAACACTATCTGCTAATTTAGGATTGATAATAGATAAATTATTAAAGTTATATGTACCTGAACCAGAAATATACACAATACAACCATTAGATGTTCCACTAACTACATCTTTTATTGTAGAATTAATAATATCTGCAACACCTGTTGTGTATAATTGCATTGCACCATATTTAGCACTAATATCTGTAAAAGTACAATTAATTACTTTAAGATTTCCATTACCTCCTACTTTTAAACCGCATGAAGTACCGGCAGTAGATGAAACCCCTGTGAAAACAAGATTAGTGAATTCTAAATTATATCCATCTTTTTTTCACATGCAAATACATTTGCACCATTACTATTTAATATAACCTTACCTTCACCAACAAATGATAAAGTTTTATTAAGACTTATTTTTCCCTGATTATAAGTTCCTTCTTTAATATGAATAGTAGCTCCGCTTTGAGCTAAGTCTACAGCTTTGCTGACACTAGCTACAGGATTAGCCTGACTACCATCATTTGTATCATCACCAGTAGTTGCTACCCACACACCATCAGATGAAGGATCACCAACTACCTGAGAATCCTCTGAAGTTACCGGATTAGCAAATGCACCATCATCGACAGAAACATCTTCACTAATACTGACAGCATCAGATGAATTCATAACTATCTCATTACTATCTGCTGCACTTACACAAGATATTGAAAATGCCACAATAGCTATGAGAAAGATTATTAAAATTTTCTTATCCATGAGTATCCTCCTTTTTTTATTTTATTTTTGAAAATTTTAAATTTTTAAAGTCTTTATAGTATTAAACACCGCCAAAATATCAATTATAACCCCCAATAAGTTGAACCTGATTAAAACCGGTACAACACACATCAATAAATTCAAAATAAATTTATCAAAACTAAACAAATTTTTGAATATGATTTATATTTATATGATAAGGACATATTTAAGATTTATCAAATATTTTTGAAAAGTAAAAAATAAAGTTACATCAGAATTTAAAAAAAAAGAAAAAAAAGATTAAACAATAGAATTGAAGGCTTTATCAATAGCTTCTTTTTTGATTCAGGCATTGCCCTGCAAGCCTCTTCAACTCTATCAACATCTGCTTTTGTTTCAGGATATCTTGGAACTGCATGACATCCCCCATCATCCAATTTAGAAATTTCAAAAGTTCCGATATCCTCAGCTATTCTGGTAATCTCCAATTTATCCAGACCTATTAACGGACTTAAAATAGGCATGTCAACACCATGACGGGTAGCTAATATATTAGACAGTGTCTGTGAAGCAACCTGGCCTACACTGCTTCCGTCTACAATAGCAAGTGCACCGTATTTATGAGCTAATTTCTCAGCTATCTGATACATTCCCTGATTTGCATAAAACACAGGTCATTTTTTCTCAGGAGCACAATCCTTAGCCTGCTGCAAATACTCACCATATTTAACAACTTTTTTTGTAATGGGAACTCCTTTTGCATAACTTTGAAGCTGATCAATTATTTTATCAAAGTTTTCATGAACTTTAGGACCTGTAAATGGAGCATTGTCACAGTGAAGTGCTATAACCCTCACAGCCTCTTTTCATCATAAGATAAGCAGCCACAGGAGAATCAATACCGCTGGAAACCAAAACAACTACCTTTCCCTGTGTTCCCAGTGGAAGGCCTCCCCGGGCCGTCAATTTTTTCATGGTAAATAAAAAAGCTTCATCATCCCTTACTTCAACATATATTTTAAGTTCAGGATTTGTTAAATCAACAGCACATCCCACTTTTTTAACAACTACAGAACCGCAAAATGCAGCCATTTCCTGAGATGTGAAATCATGGTTTCCCACCCTTCTGCATTTTATGGCAAATCTGGTATCTTCACCTATAAATCCTTCACGAAGAAGACCGTCCACATATTCACCTAATGTTTTTCAATATCATCATAATTTCCATATGTTGAAACAGCCGGAGAGTAAGATACAACACCAAATATCTTATTTAAATTTTCTAAACACTCGCCATAGTTTTTTGGAAAGATATATATTCTTCCCTGGTTTCTGTCAACTTCACAGTCAATAGCTGCTTTAATATTTTTAACTAATTTACGCTCAAAACGTGCCCTTACTTTTTGAACTCTTTAAACCAATTTCACCATAACGTGCTATAACTACATCATAATTCATATTATTCCTCTTTTAATACTTTAAGATGTCCAGCCATAAATTTAAGAGTGGATCCCTGTACCAGTACTGAAATACAAGTAACAACCATTACAATATCAAATATCAGCTGTGCATTATAAATACCATGTACCAACGGATAAAATGCAAATACAATAGGTACTGCCCCTTTAATTCCTGCCCATGAAACAAATGCCTTTGAAGGTCTGTCTATATCAAATGGAGCTAAAGATATTAATACTGCAATTGGTCTTGCCACAAATGTCAGTATCATTGCAATCCATATTGCCGGAATCAGAACAGGTATAAGTTCCTTTATTGATGAAAATGCACCAAGCAATACAAACATTACAATTTGCATAATCCATGCAATACCTTCGAAAAATGATAATTGCGTATATTTATATTTGATTTTGCAGTTACCAATTATTACTGCTGCAAGATACACTGACAGGAATCCGTTTCCCCCAACAACTTCAGTAGCTGCAAAAAGAAAGAATAGCTGCTGACAACAGCAATACAGGATACAATCCTTCAACACTTAATTTAATTCTTGCAAGCAATTTTGAAAATCCTTTACCTAAAATTGCACCCATTACTAATCCTAAAGCTAATGATTTAAAAAGAAATTAAATACCAAAAAGCAGTATGGAAGTTTCAGGATGCATTATCAAATAAATTACTGATGTTACAAGTATATACGCCATCGGATCGTTTGTAGCACTTTCCAGCTCAAGCATATGGTCCAAATTATCTTTAATATGTAACTTTTGTGTTTTGAAAATTGAAAACACTGCCGCTGCATCTGTAGAAGATATAATTGAACCTATTAAAAAAATGAATCCAGCCATCCCAAACCGAATAACAGATGAACAAGTATTCCTACAACCATTGCAGTAATAAAAACCCCTATGGTAGATAAGGAGATTCCTTCCCAGGTTACCCTTTTAATGTTGGCAAGTTCAGTATCCAGACCTCCCGAAAACATAATAATAATCAGGGCAAATATACTTATCGATTGAATCAGGTTATAATCCGCTATCGATGAGGATATAAATTGGTTAGTGTCTAAAATTAAACCTACAATTAAAAAAAATCAATAATGCAGGGAACACCGATTTTAGCTGTGAATTTACTTAACAATACACAGACTAAAAGTAAAAATCCTATAAACAACAGTACTAAATGAACATCAAACATACATATCAAATTATTTTAAAAAATTCAGATTTATATCGCCGCTGCTAAAAAATATAACAGCTCATATAAATCTTTAATTTTAACATTTATAAGCATTATTGTTAAAGACCCTATTTAATTAAATAAGGTCAATAGCAGTATCTAATGCTTCATTCATATTTTCACATTGAGGTCCTGCTCCCTGAGCAAGAGTTAGACGGCCGCCACCGCCGCCACCAAGAACATTTGCAGCTTTTTAATTATTTCATTTACTTTAATGCCTGCATCAATAGCCCTCTGGGAAGCTGCACCAACGATTTTACCGTCATTGTTACCCATTAAAACAACATCAGCCTTGTCATTGTCTGTAAAGTCAGTTGCAATTTTTGAAGCTCTTTAAAATCAGCATCAATTAACTGTTTAACAACTTTAAGACCTTTGATTTCACTAACATCATCAGCTAATGAATTCATTTTTAAACTGGCTATTTCAGACTTTAACTTGTCAATTTCATTTTTCTGTGCTTTCCATTCCAAAAAAGAATCTGTCACATGTTTTTGAAGCTGATCATTATCAACCTTAAAGATTCCTGAACTTTCACGAAGCAGTTTATTTTCATTTTGAATAGAATCAACTGCAGCTGTACCTGCTGAGAAATCAATCCTTTCAACACCATCCTGAACCCTTTCGGTTTTATTGATTTTAATTGGACCTATATCTCCAGTTCTTAAAACATGAGTTCCTGCACAGGCCTGAACATCAATACCAGGTATTTTAACAACACGAATTGACTTGCCCGGTACAATACCGCCCTGATAAAGTTTAAATCCATATAACGATTCTGCTTCATCCCTTGTATAAAATTTAATATCCAACTCAATGTTGTCCATTACATATTCATTAGCTAATTTCTCAATTTCATTAAGTTCCTCTTGAGAAATACGTTTATAATGAGATAAATCTATACGTGATCTGGATACTCCTTTTTTGAGCACCAGCCTGCCAGATATGTTCTCCCAAGATTTTACGGGCAGATGCTACAATCAGGTGAGTTGCTGAGTGATGGCGGGCTAAAGTTATTCTTCTGTTCCAGTCAATTTTACCTTCAACTTTTTTACCGACAAATTTATCTAAATCAATGTCCCCATCTACATGATGCAATACCACATCGTTGACTTTTTTCAGCATAATTGATATTGATTACATTACCGTCAACAGAAATTGTACCTGTATCAGAAGGCTGACCTCCACCTTCAGGATAAAATACTGTTTTTTATCAAATACCAGTGTGTTTTTACCGTCTTTTTCAACTACTCCTAAAACTTCTGCTTCAAATTCTTTCTGATTAAAATCTTTGTAGAACAGTAAATCAGTTTCAGGATAATCAATTTCAAAAGATTCCTTTTTATTGGAGGTGTCTTTTCATGTGCTCCTGCTACAAGAGTAAAGAAATTATCAGGAACATTTACAGTGAAATTATCTCCAGCTATTTCAACAACTGTTTCCGGAGGAATTCCATGAGCATCATATAAATCCATCAGCATATCCAAAGGCATTTCAGTTTTGCCTTCTTTTTTTAAGTCTTTTAATGGATCTTTTTAACAATACTGGTTCCTTTTTTAATAGTAGATTTATATCTTTCCTCTTCAAGAGAAATAATGTTCATGATATGATTTTCAGAATCTTTAATTTCAGGATAAAATTTAGTTAAAAAATTCAAGCTGAATTCCCATAACCTCTGCCAAAGACTCTTTCATGTTTAACTCTTTCATAAAACGAATGGTTCTTCTTAAAACTAAACGGGCCAAATAACCTTCTTTTACATTTGAAGGAATAATGCCGTCAGCCAGCATGAAAGCAAGACAGCGGGTATGGTCTGCAATAATATAAATTGCTTCCATAGGTTCTGCAGATTCTAAAAGTTCATCTAAAGTAATGCCCAAACTATTAGCTACCTGTTGACGAAGCTCTTTAATATCTCCAATATCCTCAATATCCATCATACCAGCTATCTGAGCATTGCGGGCCAAAATCTCAGTATTGACTTTAACATCAGTCAACTCTTTTTTAATTTATCAACTACCGGAGCGAAACATGCATCATAAGCAGTAGGAGTTCCCTGAGAAATCCAGGCGATTCTTTCCAAACCGTAACCGGTATCTACAACTTTAATTGAATTTCTTCTTTTTTCACCATTGTCTAAAAGTTTTATATTGGATGAAAACCAAAGTAGCTAATTCTACACCACGGACACAAACTTCATAACAAGGTCCTTCATTACCTCCTCCGCTCCACCATGATTTGATAAAGCAGATTTCCTCAGTGCTGATTCCGATATATTTGAAGAACTCATGACAAAGTCTTATTGTATCATCTTCCCAGTAAATAAAATTTTCTTCAGTATTTATTACAGTATGGGATCCCATTGTAAAACAGGTCATGTGTCTGCCGGTTCTTCCGACATTATCAACATCATTTAAACGAACAGAAGGCTGTTCAATTTCTAAAGGATTTGCTGGAGGTTTAACCATACCGGAAGTAACCCATGGCTGGAAACAGAATATAGAAGCTCCAACTAAAAATACATCATCTCTCCATCTTTTAGCTAAAATAGGATATCTCTTAATAGGAGTATGTCCCTCTTTTTCTAAAAAATTCTCTGAAAACTTGTTGAATTTCATATAAAGTATAAGGTTTATCAGTTGCAGGATTTCCAATAAATTCATATTCATCACATGGAGCATCCCCACAGGTATCCCTGTCAACTTGTGCGTAAAATTCATGTCCACAAGTTTTACATTTTTGTTTTTTATAACCAAGTTTATCGAATATTTCAAGCATTTCAATCAATTTAAAAATCTATTTATTATAATTTACTATTTGTTTTTAATATAATAAATATATTTTTAGAAAAAGTAATTACATTAATAAGTGCTCAAAATAAGTGTTAAGTTGAAAATAAGTTTTAATTAATAAAAATAGTAGTTAATAAAAAAAAGAAAAGAAAAGATAGAAAAAAATCTATCCGAATAAAGCTCCTAAACCAGCAGCTGCTGCTTCTTCAGCTTCTTCTTCCTCTTCTTCTTCCTCTTCCTCTTCTTCTACAGCTGCTTCAGCTGCTGCTGGAGCCGCTGCTGCAGGAGCTGCTGCCATAGCAGTAGTTTCCATTGCTTCATCAATGTCAACATCTTCTAAAAGCTGCGATTAATGCTTTAATTCTAGCATCATCAGCGTCAATTCCTGCTGCTTCTATAATACTTTTAACATTTTCTTCGTTAATATCTTTATCTGCACTGTGCAAAATCATTGCCGCATATATATATTCCATGTTATCACCATTAGTTTTATAATCTAATTTGTAAGGTTTATAATAATAAAAAATTTTAATTAATTATTTTAACCGAAGAGAGCCCCTAACCCAGCTGCTGCTTCTTCTTCTGCATCTTCTTCCTCTTCTTCTTCCTTCTTCTTCCTCAACAGTTTCTTCAACAGCAGGAGCTGCTGCAACTGCTACATTAGAAAGTTTTTCAGCTAATTCATCATCTAAAAAGCACCTTCAGTACCTGATACTTCAGATGCTAAAGCTAACATTTTAGCTTGTGCGAGACCAATTATTGGCTCTGAGGTTTCAGAAGTCATTATTGCTGCATCAACACCAACATTGATTGCTCTGGTGTAAGCAAGAGTAATGATTGTGGGAAATAGTTTCCTCTGGTAGGAATAGCTGCATTAACAGACAAGTTGAATGCACTTTTTAAATGCATTTTGAACATCTGCTAAAGTTTGTTCTTCGTCGATTGCGAGTAAGTACTTCAGAAGTATAAATTGCTTCTTCTTCGTATACTGCTCTTAAATCAATCCCAACTTCCATAGGATTAATATCCATTCTTGATAAAGTACTTGCAACAGCAGCAGATACTTCTTCACCTGCTTCTACAAGAACGGTTTCTTTAGAAACAACAATTTTTTACCTTTATCAATTTTAGCTGGAATTCCAACTTGTTGTAATTCACCGAGGAATGGACCTGGTTCAAAACCTGTGTCTCCTTCAGGTATAACAATATCATCAGTAGCAATAGCGCCCGGTTTAGCAGGAGCTGAAGTTTTACTGTCTTCTAATATTTTATACAATTTGAAAGGATTCATTTCAGTTGCGATAACTGCAACTTGACCTTCCATATGCTCTGATAAATCAACAATGTTGTTTTTACTAGCATTACAATCTTCGAGAGCTAAATCAATAAGATTCTTTTTTTTGACATTCTGATGACAGCTTTGTTATGAAGAGATTTCCTCATTTCTTGAGCTGTTTTTGCTGGAATGTTTAATAAATCAACAATTCCGATAACATCATATTTATCAATTAAAGATTTGAGCTCATTAACTTCTTCTTTTTTTCCATTCAGCAACATGAGCCATTAGATCACCCTCACTATTGGACCCATAGTTGTTTTAATAAACATGGATTTAATTTGATTTCTTCCTTTATCTAAATGGCGGTCTAAGACTGTAAGAACAGTTTCAATATTTTCAGCTAAATCTTCATCTGACATATCTTGGCTTCCAACAATAATCTGAATAGCAGGTTGTTGTTTGATACCAACTTTAACTGTGCTTTGTAATCTTTTCTAAAAGTGGATCTAATTTGATACTAGCTGGCACTGGTTTTGGCATTTTATTACGAGGACCAAGAATTGACCTAAAAATCTACCAACAAGTGGCATCATATCAGCTTGAGCTATAAAGAAATCAACAGAGTTTGCTGCTTTTTAGCTGCTTTTCTGTCTTTTCCTAACTCTTCTAAATCCGCTTTATTAATCACAAGAGCGACACCAGCATCTTTAGCTTGAACAATAAGTTCCCCATCAGCTATGACTCCGATTTTGACTTCTTTTGCCACGGCCGTTAGGAAGAGTAACTTCCTCATTAAACCTATTTTCTGGTTTTTGACATCTAAGTCGCGAATATTAACAATCATATCCACAGACTGTGTGAAGTTTCTCGGCTTTGATTGTTCTTTTGCCTCCTTCACCGCTTCTAATACTTCTTGTGTCATATTATCCCCCATGAACAAATAAGTGTTCATTGGATTATTTTTTAAATTTGTTTCATGAGTAATCGATTAAAGAAAAAAAATTCTTCTTCGATTGCATGAATTAAACAGTATATCAATTATAATCGCAATTATAACATCATATACACTGTTTTATAAGTTTAAATTTTAAATTTGAATAGACAATGTTTATTCAACTAAAAACATCATCGTATTTTCCAGCATCAACATCTTTTTGTGCTTCTCTTTGGGTCTTTACCATCAACAGAAAGTCCCATACTTACACAGGTTCCCATTACCTCTTTGACACCTGCTTTGTAATCATTAGCTAATAATGAATCAAATTTCATCCTAGCTATTTTTAAAGCTTTGTCAATAGGTAAATCAGCTACAATATCTGCACCTGGCTCATGAGAAGCTTTTTCAATGCCGAGTTCTTCCATAATGAGAGAAGTAGTTGGAGGAGTAGCAATTTCAATTTCAAATTCTTTAGTATTCTATCAATGCTAACTTTAACAGGCACTTTCATTCCTGCAAAGTCTGCACTTTTATTATTAATTTCTTCAACTACTTGCATCATGTTAATACCGAAAGGTCCTAATGCTGGACCCTAATGGAGGTCCAGGAGTTGCGCTTCCGCCTTCGATAAGAATTTCAACTGTATCTTTAGCCATCAGTCAGCCTCCTTTTTGAATAATTCTAATTTGATCAGCTTTTACAGTAACCGAATCGGTACTGCTGCTTCTATTAACTCTAGAACTACTTTTCACGTGATTCATCAATACGAACCACTTTTGCTCTTTCTCCTTTAAACGGACCAGAAATAAGTTCAACAACACTTCCTTTTGAATAGAGGAAATGATAGGTTCAGGTTTCAAGAATCTTTTAGCTTCTTCAAAAGTAATTCCGTGTTTACCTTCGACAACACCTCTTAAATGAGGTACTTTAAGATCAGGATTCCTTAAATCTATTTTTGTTGAAGATTCTACTAATATATATCCTTTTAAAGATTCTGGGACAAGAATTGCAGAAATACCTATGCCTTCAACACTGATAGCTTTATGAGCTAAAAGTCTAGCAACATTTCTTTCCTGACCTGCAGAGGTTTTAAGAGCATATATGGAACTATTAGCATCTTCCATGAAAAAAAATCACCTATTTTTAAGTTAATAAAATCATATAGTTAAGTTAAAAGTTATTATAAAAACATAATTAAACAAGAAACGAATCATGAAATAATTAGATTCTTATAATATCTATATCTATATTGATAATAGTATTTAAAGTTTTCAAAAAATTAAATTTTGAAATAAAATTAATATTACAAATTAAATTTTATTATAATTTCTTGAGATTAAATTATGCAAAAAATGAATAATTATAATTTATTAATTCACCGATTATACAATTACAAAACCGACAACACCAATAATAGCAATTCCAATTGCTACAATTTTTGAAAATTCCAAATATTCTTCTTTGTCTGGTTTTCTTGATACTTTTAATACTCTTTTTACAATCTTTAATAGTTTTATCAAAAACGTTCTTGAACATTCATATTAAATACCCTTTAATAAAAAACTACAGAATTTAATCCCATAGTAGTGAATTATAATAAAATAATAGTAATGAAATAATTTTTAATTTTATTTATTAATAAAGTTTTCTATGAAATAAAAAAAGAAAAATGGAATTAGAATATTCCATCAATGAAATCATCTAATTGATCTTCATTAGAAGTAGTTTCCTGAGAATCTTCAAAATCATCATCATTTACAGAGCTGCTGTCTTTTAGACTCAGAAATTCCTGAAACAACAATTGTTGTTCTAATAGTATTCTCCAAGCTTTCATCAATTTGAGCTCCCCACAATAATGTTAGCTTCAGGATCTAATTTATCAGCAACAACCTGTACGATTTTTTTCTGATTCATGTAAAAAGTCATGTCAGAACTACCTGCAATGTTAATTAAAGCACCAGTAGCATTGGAAATATCGATGTCTAATAATGGGCTGCTTAATGCTTCATGGACAGATTCTAATGCTCTGTCGCCAGAATCAGATTCACCCATACCAATCATAGCCATACCGGAACTGCCCATAATACTTTTAATATCAGCAAAGTCCAGACTTACAAGACCGCTTTTAGTAATCAGTTCAGTAATACCTTTAACTGCTCTACCTAAAAATTTCATCAGAAACCATGAATGCTTTGTTTAAAGGAAGGTTTGGTGCTACTTCCAATAATTTATCATTTGGAATAATAATTACAGTATCTGCAGCAGATTTAAGTTTTTCCAAACCGTTTTCTGCATTTTCCCTTCTTCTAATACCTTCAGCTGAAAAAGGCATAGTAGCTACAGCAACAGTTAATGCACCTGCTTTTTTAGCTAATTTAGCTATAATTGGTGCTGAACCAGTACCGGTTCCTCCACCAAGCCCGCAGGTAACAAATACCATATCTGCACCTTCAAGTTCATCTCTAAGTTCATCTTCTGTTTCTTCAGCACATTCTTCACCAACAGAAGGATCTCCACCAGCACCTAATCCGCCACATGTTTGTTTTCCCAAGAGGATTTTTTTACTAGACTGGCTATAAAAATAAATCTTGAGCATCAGTGTTTACAGTAATTGTTGTTGCTCCTTCAATACCTATTTCATTTAATCTAGAAATAGTATTATTACCTGCTCCCCCAGCACCAACAACAAAAAATATTAGTTTTATTTTGTTTAAATAATTTTATTAAATCATTGTCAATATCTGAGGAAATTTTTTTTGGTGCTTTCTCTTCCATTCTTTTTCTTCGGATTCTTTTGATTGCATCATCTATAAATTTCACGAGTTAACCCCACATACTCTTTAAATATGTTAACTATTTTTTGTAACAACTAATATTTAAATGCCACTACTTTTTAAATTTTAATTAGAAAAAACTAAAATAAATCCATTTGGCATATAATTTAGCTATGAAATGAAGTATAATTATCTAAATATTTTAAATATAACCGAAATACAAGATTAAAATCAAAATAAATTTACAAAAAAGAATAAAAGGAATTTAAGTATAAAAATAAAAGTTCAAAAATTAAAACAATCCAAATACTATTAAATTTGAATATCTTAATTATAACCATCTAATACAAGAAATATTTAATTACAAAGGTATAATTAAGTAAAATAACAAAAAATATAAATTAAAATAAAACATTGAAAGAAATTATTGGATTTTTTATTATTAATCATGATTAAATATTAACTTATTGAAAATAGTGACATCATACCTTCTATTTTTGAAAAAAGACAAAACAAATCTATTTTAAGTTAAAAAATTGAAAAAAATAAAATTATTTAAAAATAAAATTAAATAAAAAAATTAAATAAAAATAAACAGTTAATTAAAAAAATAAAAATAATTATTGAATAAAATACAATAGTTTTATATATGTCTAAACATTATACTATTAAATAATCTCAAAGAAATATTGAAAATAAGCTAATTAAAAAGAATATTTAATGAATATTATTTAATAAAATTAAGATATTTTTATAAATTTATAATGATGTTCAAAATTTTATTATAAATTTTATTAAAGAAAAAATGTAGTTTTATTAAATAATATTTGATAATTCATGTATCTTCGAGATTACAAAAACAACAAAGGTAATTTAAATGTTTAAATTTGATAAAGAACAAACCGTATTTGATTTTGGTGGAGTAAAAATGGGTGGACAACCAGGAGAATATCCAACAGTTTTATGTGGTACTATTTTCTACGGCGGACACAACATAGTTAACGATGAATTAACAGGAGATTTCGATAAAGACAGAGCAGACAAACTTCTCAATGACATGATTGAAATGTCTGATGTAACTGGAAACCCTTGTATTGCTCAAGTTTTTCGGACAAACTGAAGAAGCTATTGTAAAATATCTTGAATTTGTTGGAGACAACTATGAACTTCCATTTCTTATAGACTCCACTTCCGGAGATGCTAGAGTAGCTGGTGCAAGATATGCTGATGAAGTTGGTTTAACTGAAAGAGCTATTTACAATTCCATTAATATGTCTGCAGAAAAATCTGAATTAGAAGCACTTAAAGAAACTGATATTGACTCATCCATTATCTTAGGATTCAACCCAATGAACAGTACTGTTCAAGGAAAAAATAGCTATGTGGGAAGACGGAGATGACGGATCTTACGAAAAAGGTTTACTTGAAGTAGCTGAAGACTGCGGTATTAAAATTTATGATGGATACTGCTGTAACTCCATTAGGACAAGGTGCAGGTATTGCAGGTAGTGCTACTTTTGCAGAAAAAAATCCAAATGGGGATATCCAGTCGGATCAGGTATTCACAACATCCCATCTGCTTGGGACTGGTTAAGAGATTACAAAAACGAAAGCGGAAATAAAACTGCATTTACTGTTTGTGATATTGGTGCAAATATTCTTCAAGTAATGGTTGGAGGAGACTTTGTTTTATTTGGACCTATTGATAATGCAACAATCTGTTTCCCAGCTATTGCTCAAACTGATATGTTTATTGCAGAAGCTGCTGCAGAACTTGATACTGAATCTATCGAATCACATCCAATTAATAATCTATTATAAAAAATAATAATTACCTATTCTATATTCCATTTAACCAATAAACCATCACCATTAAAAAAAAAAAAAAAAGAAGCTATTGACGAGGCATAGCTATAATTTCATGAATATTTAAATCAAAAACATTAGTCATGTTAGCCGGAGTTAAAACAAGTGCAGTGTCAACACCATGTGCACGTCCACCAACAGCTATGATTTCTTCATCAACAGGAATTAATCCCGCATCTGCAGCCATAATGGAAATTTCACAAGCTACTTTTACACCATGTGAAAACATACGAAGAGTATCAGCTATAATATCCGGAGGATTTATACCCCCTAATTTATTAGTGATTCCGCGACCAACTCCACTAAATGCATGGGATCCGATAAAAAGTATCAACACCTTTTTTTTCAAGTTTATCAATCATTTCATCAGTTATGTCAAGTTCATTCGGTCCGCTGAATCCGGCATGATGACTTACATTAATTATTTGTGCATCTCCTTCAATAGCATCTGCTAATTTTAAAGCTGATGCACCGGATGCTGAAGCAATAAGAATATATCTAATCTCATCAGATTCATCTAATCTTTGTTTAACAAGAGAAATTAATTCATCAGTATAATCTTCTCCTTCTTTTTTCAAAATATGTTATAGATTTTTCCATTGAAATCACCTTAAATAATAATAAATACAATATATTATTTATATTGAATAGTTGAAGGAATTTTTTATGAGTAAGGATTTGGAAAATATTAAACACATAAGCAATGGAGACTACTTTGTAATACCTATTGAAACCGGATATATCAAGCTAATGAAAATTTAAATTCAATTATAAATCCTGCAAAAAGAAATTATGGAAGACGGGGATTATTTAGTAATAGCTGAAACACCGATTTCAGTTTCACAGGGAAGACTGGTTGATGAATCCAAATACAAAACCATCACTTAAAGCCAAATTTCTTACAACGGTCTGGAGCAAATATTTATGGGGGATATGTCTTCGGACCTCTTTTTAGGAATTAAAAAAGAACCATTAAAAACTTACGAAGACTTCCTAATGAAACTTATGCTCATAAAGAAGTAGTTCTACAATTATACGGTTTAAAACATGCCCTAAAACCGGCATCAGAAGCTGGAATTGATTTAAGTAATGCTCCTGGAACTTGTGTATCCCTTCTTCCTGAAAATCCTAAAAAGTAGCTAAACAACTGAAAGGCGAAATTGGGAAAGATATTTGTGTAATGATTATCGACACTGATGCAACATATAAAAAGAACGGGAAATATTTCACAGGACTTCCAATAGCTATTGACGGTATTGAAGCAAACAAAGGTGTAATCGGCTATGTTAAAGGACAGTTAGGTGAGAATATGGGATCAACACCATTAGGCTGCAGTGAAAATATCAGTGTTGAAGAAGGTTTAAAAATGGCCAATATTGCTGAAGACTATCAAAAATCATTAGCTACTGAAATGTCAACAATACATAGTGTCAAATCTGTTTTAGGAACTGATGAAAACAATGTAACTATAGAAGCTCTTGATTCAATAACTCATACCCCCTGCTGTAATTATAAGAAAGAAATAATATTTATAGTAGAAACTACATAAATAAATCATTGATTATTACATTATTATTTTTTTAAAATCAAAGCATTTTTAGGAGAAATTAAATGATAGATGATCCCTTAGTAAAAACCTTTGTTAACCAGTGTTGTAGAAGATGAAAGTAATTTAGCTATTGTTCAGGCATTAATTGAGGGTGTTGAAACAGATGAAGCAATTGCTGAAAAAAACCGGAATTAAATTAAATATCGTTAGAAAAATCCTTTACAAACTTTATGATATAGGATTGGCTACTTACAAAAGAAGTAAAAAGATCCGGAAACACAATGGTTTACTTACTCCCGGAAATTTGAAGAACAAGAAGTAATTAATCATATTAAAAAAGGATTCAGAAGAATGTCTAAAAAAAATGCTTAATAATGAACTAGAAAAAAAGAAGAGGATACAATGTATTTTGTATGTCCTCAAGGACACATCAGACTTGATTTTGAAACTGCTACAGAATATGATTTCATCTGCCCTGAATGTGGTGATGAATTAGAATTCTTCGATAATACTGGATTAATTAAACAAATAAAAAGACGATATCAAAACTGTTGAAAGCAATTACAAATCTTTTACCAAAAAGGTTGATGCTTAAGATAATATGGAATTAAAAATTTTAAAACAAGAAGAAACACCTGAAAATGTAATTGAACATTCCAAAGCAGTTTATAAAAAGCTATGGTGATTGCAGCTAATTTTAAAAATGCTGATAAAGATCTTATTAAAAAGGAGCATTGTTACATGATATTGGCCGGTCCAAAACCCATGGCATAAGTCATGCTGTTGAAGGGGCGAAAAATAGTTAAACAATACGGTTATCCTGAAGAAGTTCAAAATATTGTAGAAAGACATATTGGAGCAGGTATCACTGAAGAGGAATCTGTTAAACTTGGTCTTCCTAAAAAATCATACATTCCACAAACAATTGAGGAAAAGATAGTTGCACATGCCGACAATCTGCTTAGTGGAACAAAAGATGGGACATTGATTTTGATATTGCCAAATGGAAAAGAAAAATAGATAAACCTGAAGAAAATATTAAACGATTAATTGAATTAGATAATGAATTAATCAAAGCATTTGAGGATGACTAAATATGAAAGTAATTTGTTCAAGCGAAGAATCATTATACAGACCAGAAGCAGTAAGATGGCGTCAAAGAATGGAGTTAATGAAACCTCTTGGAGACACTGTTGTTTTATTGCCCTGCAGTATGAAAAAACCTTACTCCAATTCCAAATCCCACCAAAAAATTTAGAAAAGTGACAAGATCATTTCAGGAGCTTATAATAACATCACCTTTTGAATTTGCCCAAGAGAATTAGAAAATACTTTTCCAATTCAGTCATATGATGTTGCAGTAACCGGTTCATGGTCCCAGGATGAAATAGATGAATCTGGAAAGCTACTTGAAAAAATATGTAAAAGGCAAAAATGTCATAGCTAATGTTCATGGAGGGCTATGAAGAAGTCTGCAGACAATATCTTGATGAATGTACTTACACTTGTAAAGATGGACGTCCAACTTCACCAGATTCCATTTATAATTTAAGAATGGAACTTAAAAGAACATAAAAGGAACAATAGAAGAGATAAAGTTTTAAATGAACTTAAATCAATAGCTACTTACCAATTTGGAAAAAAGAGGGAAACAAACTTATTCCAGAGGATGTTAAGACAAAAGGAAGATATCACAGAAAAAAATAATAAGCAACGGAAAACAGATTGCTTTATTAAATCAGGACACCGGATTGTACAGACTTAATTTAGCTGGTGGAGAAATATTAAAAGATTTAAACATCAATGTTGTCAACATTGACTTTGATTTGGAAACAAATACAGTATTTGCTCCGGGAATCAGAAAAGCCGATCACAATATCATACCTAATGATGAAGTGGTTGTTGTCAAAGATGATGAAGTCGTAGGTGTCGGAAAGGCAATATTAACCGGCCGTGAAATGGAACAGTGCAATAATGGTATTGGTGTCAAAATAAAACACAGAGTAAAAAACAACTAAAAAACTTTTATTTTTGAAAATTTAAATTGAAAGTCTTTTTTTAAAATTGAAATGTATTATAAAAATTTAGGCATATCAAAATATATAAATCAACTGCTTAAATTTTCTTTATTTTATTGTTAAACAAAGCATAAATCCAAATAATTACTTATAAATATAACAAAACCAAATAATATTAACAAGTTCTAAAAATTAGGAGAAAAAAAGATATGTCAGAAGATTTAGTAAATGATATTAAAAATGCTGTTTCAGTAATTAATGACCCTCATATGGGTGTAAGTATTATAGAAATGGGGATTGTACAAGACATTATTGTCAATGATGATAAAGCAAAATTAATTATCAAACCAACAAACCCTGGTTGTATGAGTATTGTCCGTATTGCAGCTGATGCAAAAACTGCAGCTGAAAATGTAGATGGCGTCAACAAAGTTGAAGTTCAAGTTGAAGGTCATGCTATGGCAGACTCAATTAATGAAATGTTAAACAAATAATCAGTGAAAAACTAGAATAACCGAAAAGGTGATATATAGTAACAATCATAAGTATAAGTGTTGCTTAAGCATCCTAAAGGACACATTATCATAGGCTAGTGGCACAGCTTGGTTAGCGCGCTCGGCTGATAACCGGGAGGTCATGGGTTCGAACTCCCATCTAGCCTACTTTAAAACTATTTTTTTACTAACAAAAACTTTTACCTATAATTTAAAATACTAATTTTTATATACTAATTCTAACTAAAAATTACATCAATGTACAAAAGTTGGAATGATGATTAAACTGTGGGAAAAGATTAACGAAAAATTCAAAAATATCCGGCACGTATGAAAGTAGCTGAAAAATGATTGAATTAGGATTATCTCTAAACAATGACGGGAAAATATATTGTGGTAATCTTAAAATAAGTGATAAATCACTAGCTATTGCTGCAGATGTTGATAGACGAGCTATTAAATCAACAATTGAAATAATTCAAAATGATGAGGATCTCTTTAATATCTTCAACAATGTTTTACCTGCTGGAACTCTTTTTAAAAAACATAGCTAAAAATTTGAATCTTGGAGTTATTGAAATAGAAGTTGGAGCGCAAAACGAAGGGATGCGGGCTGCAATTACAAAAAATAATTTCAAAAAGGTATAAACATAAGACAGGCTTATGCTGAAGATAATGAACTTGAAGAAAATCCAATTCTTACAGTGATTACAGAAAATCCAATAGATAATGATTTAATAAGTGAATTTTTTAAAAATAAAAAGGAGTAAATAGAGTATCAATTTATTGATTTAAATCAGCCATTCTAGCTTTTTCCATTTCTCTATCTTCTTCTTCAAGAACTTCTAAAAGTTCTTCCCAAGCTTCTAAAGATTCTTTAGCTGCTTCTTCAGATAGTTTTTTCTATTGCATAACCAGCATGAATAAGTACATAATCACCAATCTCAACATCTGGCAAGAGATTAATTTTTGCTTCCTGTCTTACTCCTCCGAAATCTGCAAATAAACTTTCTTTTTCTCTGTTGATTTCAACAACCTTAGCAGGTGCTGCAATACACATAATTTTCTCCCTCTTGTAAAATTAATTCAAAAATATAATATATTATCTATAATAAATTAAACCTATATATAATTATCTATGAGGTTGTATAAATGAAAAAATATTGTTATCGGTTCTGGGCCTGCAGGAAGATTAGGGTCTTTAGAACTCGGAAAACTAGGTAAAGAAGTTACTTTTAATTGAAAAAAATCACATAGCAGGAACCTGTCTAAATGAAGGTTGTATGGTTATATGTGCATTAACAGACATTACCAAATTTATTGAAAGCAACAACAGGTTCAACAGCTACGGATTCATTAAAAGTCAGCTAGATATTTCATATGAAAAAAATAGTAGAAAAAATCACTGAAACTCAAAAGGCACTTAGAAAAATAAATGAAGAAGAAAAAAATGAAAGTGCTGGAAACAATATAGTTTATGGTGAAGCTGAAATTAACGGCAATCAAATTGAAGTAAATGGAGAGTCCTTTGACTGGGATAACCTATTAATAGCTACCGGTGCACGTCCTTTCATCCCAGACATTCCAGGCAGCCAATACGGTTTAACTAACAGAGATATTCTAAAAATAGATAAGGTTCCTGAAAAATTAAACATTATAGGTGGAGGAATCATAGCTGTTGAAGTAGCCAATATTTACTCAACACTTGGAAGTGAAGTTAACATAATAGCCAGATCCGAAGCATTGAAGGAAATTGACAGTGATATCAAAGATTATATTTTTAAAAATCTGCTTTCCAAAATAAATCTTATAGAAGACACCGAAATTGTCGAATGTGAGAAAAAAAATAAAGTAATTACCAATAAAAATGAAGAACTGGAAGGAGTTCCTTTTTTTTGCAACAGGAAGAGTGCCGAATTCAGAAATAGCTAAAGATATTGTTGAGTTAAATCCAGGACAATACCATAAAAGTTAATGAAATGATGGAAACTAATGTGGAACACATATATGCAGCAGGTGATGTTACTGGAGGATATCAGTTAACACCAGTAGCTAGAATGGAAGGTATAACAGCTGCAAGGAATATGGCCAACTACCCGAATAAAGTTGTTTACCATGAGATTCCACAAACCTTAAGTTTGAACACTGAAGTAAGTTTTGTTGAAGATGAAAAAAATAACTGTTCTGATGAAAATAAAGTTGATATCGGAATCCCAGGAATAGCAGGACCCGGGGCGTTTTTTGGAAAATATTAAGTGGAGATACAGGTTATACAAAAATATCTTTGATAAAAAGCAAAACAAAATTAAAAAATAACTTCCATATCACCGTCTTCAGTCAGTGATGTTGCATATTTATCTTATTTAATGAGAATAAACTCACCATTAGATGCATATGGAGACTTTTTAGAAATACATCCTTCAACAGATGCAAATTATAAAATTATAAAAATATGTGGTTGTAAATTTATTTAACCACATCAATTATTTTTTGAGCTAAATTAGATTTAGTTTCTAAAGATTCTTTTAGCATACTTAACAGCATTCTTTTTAAGTTCATCAAACTCATCAAATGCCTTGAATATATTGTCATTTAAATTATCAATGTCAGATTCTATAATAGCTCCCTTAAATACACCTGCCATATTATGATATCTTCCCCATTTTACTTTTGTCAGTGTTACAATAGGAAGTTTGGAAGCTATTGTTTCTTCAAGTAATACTCCATCATCAGTTAAAACAGCTAAATCAATATAAGTAAGTAAATGACTCATCCAGTCAATGTAACCTAAATAAATTACATTATCATTTAAATCATCCAGATAATCTTCTTTTTAAAGGCAAACCAACCAATAATATATTGTATTCATCAGTAATTTTAGCAAAATTATTAGCTCCATTTATTATTCCTTTAAATATTGAAGATCCTGAAGAAAAAACAATATTGTTTTTTTTTTTATTTTCATCGAATTTTGGAGATTCTTTTAATTTTTCAAGAGCGATTTTGTAATCACCATTACCGACACCTTCACTTAAAGGATATAAAGTATGTTCTATATTCTTTTTGGAAGTTGTTCAGGTAAGAAATATTTCATTTCCGGCAATGAATAACATTGATTAAATTTAGGGACATATTTTAGAATCTAAAGGAGTGGATATTATTGATATTCCGGGTTTACCTGCTAATTTAGCACCAACAGAACCTACAATAGCTCCTCCACCAATAACCCCTACAACAAAATCAACATTTAGTTTTTTAATAAGACTCCTTGCTTTAAATGTTGCAGTTAACATTTTAAATGCTGCTTTAATAGAAGAAGCTTTTTTTGCAGCATGACCTCCAGCTTGGGGAATTTTTTTTTTATGCCATGTCCTGCCTTTTTTTCTTAAATAACAAACCTGGTGCAGATTCATCTAATGCGATTTCACATTGAACTCCTTTAGCTTCAAGACCTTTCAATTATATTATATGCTATAACTGAATCGCCGCCAAGTCCCCTACCTGTAATTACAATTAACGCTTTCATGATATTTTAACTCCCATCAAGTCTTACTTTATATGCATTGTTCTGTTCATTACTGCCATGAGTTGGAGCATAAGGATTATAAAGAAGTCTTCCTAAATCCTAATTTTATTAAAAATGGATTTTCTACATCATACTGTTTTGTTTTTAATATAATTCTTCTAAAATAAATCTCCCAATCCTCCACCAGTTAAAACATCCATGAAAAAATCTCCAAATGTTGGATTTAAAATGCCCAATCTTTGATTGAAAAAAATATTTTAAGGGTACTTCTTCTAACAAATGCTGTAAGGCATACAGTCACAAAAGATAAAACAATTAACCACCAGAATCCTCCAATCAAATAGAAACAGATTCCTAATGCTATTGCAAATGAATGATTTCCAACTTCCCCCAACATGATTTTTCCAGCAAAATCCAATGGAGAATATGCTTATACAAACAATTATCAATAATAATGGAGTATAAATAGCCGGTAATTCTGAAACTTGTGGAGATCCGGCAATCAGCATACAGATTATAGTTACAACAGACATAATAACTGTAACCATACAGGTTGATCCCGGCTGCATATCAGAAATGTTAATTGGCTGTACCAATAATGCAATGAATATTGAAGATATTCCAAATCCAAAAATAGAATCCTGCAATCATAACAAAAAGCATTCCTACGCCTCTGAAATTTGACCCCATTCAATACCAATTGGAGAAGGAGTTCTTCCTAAAACATCATCAAAAATGCAAAAGACCCATAATTAAAACTAATGTATTATATTTCGGTAAGAAAAAAGAAACACAGTATAATAAATGGAACTAAACCTATAGCTCGAGGAATTCCACCACGTACATTTTGGATATAAGTTACCCAAATAACCTTTTTACCAAAAAAGCGAAATACCATATTTAAAAAAACCAGCGAACCTACAGCTGATAAAAAATAAATACAATAATAAATGCTTCAATCATACCTGTATACAACATGTTAATCACAGTTTTTTAATTAAAAAAATGTAGCCAATTTTTAATATTGTTACTAGTTATAACTTATAATAATTAATATTATATAAATCTTATTTAAAAAAAGAAATTAAGCTATTTCATATCTTAAAATAGCTGCCATACTTCCCAAACCCTTAAGTTGCTCTCCACCTTCATGCTGCTGGCTACTGATAACCATCACTTCACCATTCATATTTTCAACCATGTCCATTAAATTTCCCATGTCATTATTGGCTACTGCAGAATCAATATTAATAATTGTTTAACTGCACCAAGGTTTATTGCTTTAACAGTTTCTTTTTTTCACCATAAGCCACCTTAGATGAATTTTTACCAATTTCTTTCAAGAAGATGGTTAATAGCAACCATTTCACTAATTAGGCTACCCTATTTTCCACAGTTAATTTCTCAACTGTTCCTTTTTAAGAACTTCATGAATTCCAACTCTTCCTCCAGAACCAGTACTTTCAATAACAGCCTTAGCAGCCAAATCCTTATGTTTATTTTTTAATATAATCATAAAAATCATTTTTTAACAAAACCCGGCCCTGCAACTACAATATTTTGAATATCATTGAATTTGTTAACTGATTCAATGACTTTTTCATAAAATTGAGCAATTGCTTTTTGAGCGGTTTTTATCCACAATACGTTTTCCTGAAACTGCACCTTTAATCGGACCGTAATATTCAATACCGAATTGTCTCATTAAACCTAAAGTAGCTGTGTCATCTTCTAAAAGAACAATAATTGCAGCTAATTTTTTAGATGCTTCAATAGCCTGATTAAGTCTTTTTAATGCCCAATTCGCCCATCTTTCTTTTTAATGGTTATTGGAGTGTTGAGTTTAACTTCAACTGTATGGTGTGAACCTAAAGGAATAAGGTCTTCCGGACCTTTTGTAATTACCCCAGTAAATCTTAATTTTCCAGTAAAAATATGAAAAGTAATATTTTCAACATCAATTTTAAAGTGAATGTTTTTTAACTCCCCTATCACTTCTTAATTTATCTCCGGTATTGTCCTGAATACGTCGGGTAGTTTTAGAGGATATGCTGTCTCCAACTTCTACAATATGAGATAAATGCCATAAATCATCAAGGGTTTCTGGAACTAATGTTACAATTCACTTCTTTTTTTTTTTATCTTGTTTTACAATTTTCATATTTTCACATCTTAATTATTTATATATCTGATAACTTAAATTATTAATGATTAAAAATGAAAGTTGGAATAATAGGTGGAAGTGACGGTTTGGGAAAAACCCTCATTTACTTTTTAAGAGATGATTTTGACGTGATCATAAGTGCAAGAGATCACAAGAAAAGGAAGAACAATAGCTAATGAATTAGGTATTGAATATATTGAATCAAACACACAGTTAGCTGAAATGTGTGATGTGGGTAATTGTATCTGTGTCCCTTATTCATTTCACTCCCTGATGTTATTCGTGAAGTGGCTCCGTTTATGAGAAAAGAATCCTTAATGGTTGATGTAACCTCTGTTAAAGAAATTCAAGCCAAACTATGAAAAGAATCATTACCTGATGATGTAGAATATCTTCCAACACATCCAATATTTGGTCCGAGAACTACCGAACTTGATAATCAGGTAATTGTTTTAACTCCTGATAAAAAGGAAAATGGTTCGACAGAATCTACAGTTATTTAGATAGTAAAAAAATATGAGAATAATTGAAACTACTGCTAAAAAACATGATTATATGATGAGTATTGTTCAAGTTTTAACTCATTTTTCATTTATTTCAACTGCATCAGCTATGGAAAAGCTGAAAGTAGATATTGGAGAAACTGAAGACTTTTGAAAGTCCGATTTACAATCTTATGATTGATATGATTGCAAGGATTGTAGCACAAAATCCTTATTTAACCTATTACATCCAATCAATGAACAATAACGGTCCGAAAATAAGAAATTACTTTTGCAGAGGCAGTTAACGAACTTAGAGATGTTATAAATAATGGTGATGAAAGAAAAAATTTGTTGATTTTAGCCATTAAAGCTACCAAAAAATATGGGAGATATCAGAGGAGCATTAGGTAGAAGTGATAAAGCCATTAATTCACTAAATCATGAACATAGCTTACTAAACCAGTCAATCGGTAAGGAAATTGGCCTGAAACATATTTACTCAGGAAAAATCCATGTGGGGATTTTGGAAAAAGTTGATAAAGATACAGCTATCTTAAAAATGGAAATAAAACTAAAAATTAGTTGTAGCAAACATTGAAGTTTTAAGTGACAGCGAACTTTATGACTGGAAAGTCAGGAATTTAAATAATAAAACCGAATCAATAAGCTGTGTTTTCCCCAATACGTGTTGATAAACATGTTATTTTAGATACAATAACTAATTTTAGACAATATAATTGATGCAAAAATCACGGATATTTATCAGGGTCCTCAAATTAAAAAAAGATGATGTCAGTTTAACTTTTGAGGTCACTGGCCTTTACAAAGACAGCATTGAAAATGTTAAATCATTGCTAACCGGATTTGGCGGAATCATAAGATAAATTAGTTCGTTTGAATGTATACGAAACAAATTCATTATTCGAATACATCTCCAAATTACTTATTTTTAAAAATAATATATTATACTTTTGTTAATTTTAAAAAATAAAATTTTAAAAAAAAATATATTAAACTATTGAAAATAAATTACTTTTTTTAAATAAATCAAATACAATAATCAATTTTATGTTTTACACTTGAACCGAAAGCTTTATATAGTAATACATATCAATATATAATTGTTTCTAAGAAAAGAAACATAAAATAAGCAAAAAAGAAAATTATTATATTATTTTTATTATTTAGTGAATTTAAAGGAATTTATCCTAAGCATGTAGTTTTTAAAGCTATAAATGCGCCATTTAAAAAAGGAGATGATAATATGGCACAAATGAAATTACTTTTAAAGTAGCTGAAGCTCTTTCACAAAGAGATATTGGTCAAGGAATCGCAAGATTAGACCCGAAAAACTATGAATGATCTCGGAATTAATGAAAGAGACCTTATTGAAATTACTGGTGAGAAAAAAAAGCAGCAGCAATTGCCCTACCTTTCCACAGACAGACATTGGTCTTGGAGTAATAAGAATTGACGGGATTAGTTCGTAAAAACTCAGGAGCAACCATCGGCGGGGAAAGTAACTATTAAAAAGCACAAGCTATTGAAGCTAAAAAGTTGTTCTTGCACCAACTGAAAATAACATTCGTGTACAAGGAGATGTACGTGGATTATTCCAAGGAAAAGCAATGGTTCAAGGAGATATCATAGGATCTCAAATCAGAACCAGACCAGCAAGTATGGGAATGGGCTTTGACAGCATATTTAACGATTTAATGGATTTCTCACCAATGAAAGAAATTAAATTTGCTGTAGTATCTACCAAACCTGCAGGAATCGTTGTAGTTGGATTGGACCAAATACAGAAGTAGAATTACATGAAAGTCCAGTAGATGTATCCAACATCGAAGGTGTAACTAATTTAGTTGATGTAAGCTATGAAGATATCGGTGGTCTTAAAGAAGAAGTTAAAAAGTCAGAGAAATGATTGAAATTCCTCTTAAAAGACCAGAACTCTTTGATAAATTAGGAATTGCACCTCCAAAAAAGGAGTATTGATGCACGGACCACCAGGTACAGGAAAAACATTACTGGCTAAAGCTGTAGCTAGTGAAAGTGATGCTCATTTCATTGCAATAAATGGGCCTGAAATCATGAGCAAATATGTCGGCGGATCTGAAGAAAACTTAAGGGAATACTTTGAAGAAGCAGAAGAAAACGCCCCCATCAATCATATTCATTGATGAATTAGATGCTATTGCTCCAAAAAGAAAGATACTCAAGGTGAAACTGAAAGAAGAACAGTAGCTCAAACTTTTTATCCTTAATGGACGGTCTTAAATCCAGAGGCCAAGTTGTTGTTATCGGTGCAACTAACAGGCCAGATTCTCTTGATCAAGCATTAAGAAGACCTGGAAGATTCGACCGTGAAATTGAAATTGGTGTTCCTGATGCTGAAGAAAGGGAAGAAATCATGAAATCCATACCAGGAATATGCCTCTTGCAGAGGATGTAGACTTACATAAAATAGCCGGTACAACTCACGGATTCGTAGGAGCAGATTTAGAATCATTATGTAAAGAAGCAGCAATGAGAGTAGTCAGAAGAATCATTCCTGAAATCAAAAAACGATGAAGAGATTCCAGAAGAAGTTCTTAAAAAAATTGTTGTTACAAGCGATGACTTCAAATCAGCTTTAAAAAAGAAATTCAACCTTCTGCATTAAGGGAAGTTCTTGTACAAGTTCCTGATGTTAAATGGGATGACGTAGGTGGACTTGATGATGTCAAACAAGAGTTAAAAAGAAGCTGTTGAATGGCCATTAAAACATCCTGAAAAATTCGAAAAAATTCGGTGTAAGACCACCAAAAGGAACCCTGCTTTTACGGGTTCCAGGTACAGGAAAAAAACATTACTTGCAAAAGCAGTAGCTAGTGAAAGTGAAGCCAATTTCATCTCTGTTAAAGGTCCTGAACTGCTATCCAAATGGGTGGGAGAATCTGAACAAGGTGTAAGAGAAGTATTTAGAAAAGCAAAACAAACTGCACCTACTGTAATATTCTTCGATGAAATCGATTCAATTGCAAGTACCCGTAGTGCAAATGACAGTGACAGTGGAGTAACTAAAAAAGAGTAGTAAACCAATTATTAACTGAAATGGACGGTTTAGAAGAACTTGAAGACGTTGCAATCATTGCGGCAACCAACAGACCAGACATATTGGATGCAGGTTTAATGAGGCCTGGAAGATTTGACAGACATATCAAAAGTTGACTTACCAAATGAAGAAGCCAGATTATCTATCTTCAAAGTACATACTGAAGGTATGCCATTAGCTGATGATGTAAGTCTTGAAAAATTAGCTAAACAAACTGACGGATATGTCGGAGCAGATATTGAAGCAGTATGCCGTGAAGCAGCAATGTTAACTTTAAGAAATGACCTTGATGCTGAAAACGTACCTAACAAATACTTCAAAGAAGCTCTTGAAAAAGTCAAACCGTCTAACAATCCTGGAGACCAGGTTCAATACATTTAGATAAGGAAGATTAAATTTCTTCCTTATTTTTTATAGAATATTATCTCTTTTTAGCTATATTAAAGTTGAGTTATTTATTGAAATAAACAACCCAATTTAACCCATTTACCATCAGATGCAGATATTTTCAATCTTCAGCACTTTGTCGATAGTTCAAGCCCAATTTTAATCTATATCTGTTGTTATAAAAGAAAAAATACAATAAAAGTTTTACCCAAATCTTCCCCTTTTTTAAAATCATAATAAATAGTAAATTTTAACCTATTGATTAACTAATATAAAAATTATGAGTGAACATATTGTTGAAAACAATCGGACTAAGTAAAGTAACCATAAAAAGATGGTAAAGTAATTGATGTTAGTGAACCTAAACTAGATTACTGTCCTTTATTTCACCACCACAGAGGAATGGAAAAAATAACTAAAGAAGCTATTTGGGACAACATACAATTCAGAATCGATGATTTTGGAATGTGCACATCAAATAGACAGCTTAGAATGAAAGATTTTCTTTCTTTTGGAATTTCTGAAATTTTATCCACATTAATTAAGGAAAATGTAAATAGACTGTGTAGTAATGGTTTGTGAAGGTTGCGGAACATTAATAGTAACTGAAAGTGAATTAGTTCAAGGTATTGGAGGAAGAGTCTCAGGACTTGTTAAAACCAGCCCGATTCCTGAATTGTTTGACCAACTAGGCAGAAAAAAATATATTTTAGAACCTGAAACTGCTAAAATTGACCAGACTGAAGGAATCAAATTAGCTATTGAACATGGTTATAAAAACATAGCTGTAACAATAACATTAGCTCAGGACTGTCTTAAAATCAAGAACTTAAAAAAAAAGCACATCCCGATGTGAATATTTACATATTTGTAGTCCATACAAGCAACAGAACTAAAAAAAAGAAGCCAGAATTCTTTTTTTGATGTATGTGATGTTGCAACTGCCTGTGCATCAAATACATTAGAGAAATCGGAGATGCTGAAAGCCTAAAAACTGTCGGCCAATCAATCCCAATTTATTCAAAAACCGAAGATGGTAAAAAATTCTTAGAAATGAGATTAGAAAAAATTGGAGGAGAAAAACCTAAAAAAGAGAATCCCGACTTACCTAATCCATTAATATAAATTAAATTATGGGGGAAAACATTGACACAAAAAGTGAAGCTCAAAAGGCAATATTACACAGAAATGGAAGTTGTTGCTCATGATGAAAAATATAAATGTTAACAAACTAGCTAAATTAATTGCTGATGGAAAAGTTGTAATTCCTAAAAATATCAACGGTCATTCAAAAGCCTGGCGGAATTGGTGATGGTCTTAAAACTAAAATCAATGCAAACATCGGTTCCTCAAGTAAAATTGATGATATTGAATTGGAAATAAACAAAAGCTAAATTAGCTCAGGAATATGGTGCAGATGCATTAATGGATTTATCTACAGGATCTGATTTGACAACATTTAGAAAAAAAGATTATGGATGCTGTAGACATAACTATTGGAACAGTGCCCTATTTACGAAGCAGGAGTTATTACACTTAATAAAAACAAAGAAATCATTGACATGGATCCTGATGACCTTTTTTTTAAAGCTATTGAAAATCAGGCAAAAGAAGGAAGGTGTGGATTTCATGACCCTTCACTGCGGAATTACCAAAGATTTAGTTGAAAAATTAGAAAAAGCTAAAAGAATGATGGGAATTGTAAGCAGAGGCGGAACTTTCCTTGCATCATGGATTAAACACAATCAGCAGGAAAACCCGTTATATGAAAATTACGATTATCTTCTTGAGCTGTCCTATGAATACGACATTACATTGTCATTAGGTGACGGATTAAGACCTGGATGCTTAAGTGATGCCAGTGACATTCCACAAATTCAGGAGCTTGTTAATTTAGGGAGGTCTTGTTAAAAGGGCTCAGGATGCAAATGTTCAGGAGGTAATGGTTGAAGGCCCCGGACATATGCCTTTAAACCAGATTAAAGCAAATATGGAAATACAAAAACCATCTGCTATGGAGCTCCATTTTATGTTTTAGGCCCTCTTGTAACTGATTTGGCACCAGGTTATGACCATATTACAGGAGCTATCGGAGGAGCAATAGCTGCAAGTAGCGGAGCTAACTTCTTATGTTATGTAACTCCTGCAGAACACTTATCCTTACCTTCTCTTGAAGATGTTAAAGAAGGAGTGATTGCATCTAAAATAGCTGCTGAAGCTGCTGATGTTGCTAAAGGACTTGAATCTGCATGGGAAAGAGAGAACGTGAAATGGGAAAAAGCACGTAAAGAATTTGATTGGGAAAAACAGTTTGAACTTGCATTTGACCATTCCAAACCTCGCAGTTACAGAAACAAATGTGAACTTGACGATGAAGAAATGTGTGCAATGTGCGGAGAATATTGTGCAGTAAAAAAATAGCTAAAGGCGACTTTTAAATGAAATATCAGGAGTAATTGTAGATGTATATTCTGCTCTGGAAAATACAACTAAAAGACTGGAAAAAAAAAACAGAGATTATATCTGATTTTTTATTAAAAATTAGACAGTACTACTCTTGAACAAGTGCAGGTTTACTAATATTAGGCAGTGTATTTCCTGCCTGGGTGATAAAGAAATAGGAATCGGAAATAAATTGGTTATGCAGGCTGTCGGTGAAGCTGTAGGAGTTACACCGGACAAAGTGAAGATGCAGTTCACGCGATCATGGTGACATTGGACTTGTATGTATTAGTTTATATGCTAAAAAATCACAAACTACATTTTTTCCCAGCCTTTAACAATAGATTTTGTATTTAAAAGCTTAAAGAAAGCTTTCTGAAAAAAGCGGAGCCAGATCAACAAAACGTAAAATCGACATAATTTTAGAAATGTTATCTCAGGCTTCAGCCAGTGAAGCAAAAAAATATTTAACACATGAACTATTGAAGAACTTAGAATTGGTGTTGAGAAGGTGTTGTAAGAGATGCCAATAGCCCAGGCATTCAATATTGACAAATCAGTTGTTGAGAGCTATGATGCTACAAATGATTTAGGTTTAATAATAGCTGTTGTTGCAAAAAAGAAAAAGAGAAGCCAGGACTTAAAAGTTAAACTTAACCCGGGAACTCCTGTAAAACCTATGCTTGCACAGCTTGCACCGCCAATTCCTGAAATCATCAATGAAATGGGCGTTGCTATCTGTGAAACCAAATATGACGGAATCCGTCTTCAGGTACACAGACACGGCAATGAAATAAAAAATATTCACAAGAAGACTTGAAAACATTACTCATGCACTGCCGGAAATTGTAGATTTTGTTTAATGAATACCTTCCTCATGAGGATTATATTGTAGAAGGAGAAGTAATAGCTACAAGAGACGGAAAAACCTCTATCTTTCAGAATATCCTTCATAGAGTCAGAAGAAAACACAATATCGATGAAGCTATGGAACAGGTTCCTCTAAAAGTTTTCCTGTTTGATTTATTATATTATATAGTTCCAATGATAGATGAACCTCTGCTTAAAAGAAGAAAAAAAAACTTGAAGAAATTGTCAACACCACACCTGATGAAATCAATTTAAGCAATATGGTTTATGGAACTCCAGATACTGTTAAAGAAGTGGAAAATCTATTTGAATTATCCCTGGCTCAACATCATGAAGGAATAATGATTAAAGATGCTGGAGAACCTTATATTCCCGGACTTCGTGGTAAAAAAAATGCTTAAATATAAAGCAGAACCTGAAACATTAGATATGGTTGTTGTTGGGGGGAACCTACGGTATCGGTAAAAGAGGAGATTTTGTCGGATCATATTTAGTGTCTCTACGTGATGAAGACAACAATTTAAAAACAGTTGTATGTAGCTACAGGTCTTGATGATGCTACCTTAGAATACCTTACTAAAAAATGAAAGAATATGAACTATCTACAAAAAGGCAGAGAAATCGTTGTAAACCTAAAATCGTATTGGAAGTGGCATTTAGTGAAATTGTTAAAAGTCCCGAATATGAAACCGGATACTCCCCTGCGTTTCCCTGTTGTTAAAAAAAATATTAGAAAAGACAAAGGAATAAATGATATTGATACAGTTGAAAGGTTGCTTTCAATGTATGAAACTCAATAATCCTTCAAATCTTTTACATTATGTATTACATGCCTTGTTAAAGGATATACAACAACTTCATAAGCTGTTTTGAATAATGCCTGTGCCACAATCATAGTTAAAAAGTGCAGATACAGGCATTGTTCCTAAAAATCCTATTGTAATAAATATAAGTGCATCCATTCCCTCACCAGCAAATGTAGATGAAATGCATCTGAAAAACAATTTATTTTCATATTTTTCCTTTTAAGTAAACCATCAGTTTTGCATTTATCAGTGACCCAATCAGATAAGCTGCAAAAACTAGCTACCAATAATCTTAAAGTACTTCCCAGAACTGTATGGAAAGCGCTGTCACCTGTAAAATATGCCGGAGCAGGTAAAAACATAGTTACATTATAACAGATTACAGCTATTAAATTCATGAAAAAATCCCAAATAAATAGCTCTTCTGGCCTTTTTAAAACCATAACATTCAGCAAGCACATCATTAACTATGTAAATTAATGGAAAAATTATAACTCCACATGGTAAAGTTATCCAAAAAAATTCAAATGTTTTACTTGCAATTATGTTGGAAATGATTAATCCTGCACAGAATATTCCAACAAGAATTGCATATAAATCTGTTTTTTGTCAAATCAGTGTTTTTAAACATACATATTAAAATTATACTTTGATGTAAAAAAGATTTTGCAAAACAATATTTTAAAATAAAAACCTATCAGCTATTTTTTAAAATAAAAACCAAGATGAATTCATGGAAATTACAGATGATAAATTACTGAAAATAGCTCTGATAACTTCATTAATAGGTTTGATCGGTTTAATCATATTTACTCCATCAATTGAAGTTAAAAAAAGTAGAAATTCAGGATATAAACAGAGGCATGATTGATGAGGAAGTTAGCATTGAGGGTGTTGTCAGTGATGTTAAATCTTCAGCAAGTAAAAGCAGCTATTTTTTAACTGTCAATGACGGAACTGACCAGATGTCTTTAATAATCTTTGAAAGCCAATTAGCCCAGCTGGAAGACAATGGAATAGACATTGAAAAGTTATAAAGGTAAAAAAGGTTAATGTTGTCGGAACAACAGTTACCCAATACAATTCCCAGCTTGAGCTTATTTTATCAAGTGGAGATGATATAAAAAATGGTTTAACACAAGTTTTTAATATTATTTGAAACTAAAATTATAGATAAGAACTGGTGAAACTATGAATCAGCAAAGAATTAAATATTTAGACGATTTAAGAGTTATTGAATATTTGCTATTATTTTAGTTCACGTTGCTTCTTTATGGGTAACATCTACAATTGTCGGTGTTGACTGGCAAAAACTTGCATCAACAATTGGAAATATTGGTGTTCCTATCTTTTTAATGATTAGCGGAGCTCTTTCTACTAAATAAAAACTACCCGACAGTATCAGGATTTTATAAAGAGATTTCCCCAGAATCACCATTCCATTTATATTCTGGATTATTATTTATGGAATTTACTCACTGCACACCACAGGAATCAGTAATTTAAGCTATGACATAGCCAATACATTTCTGAATAACTTGGGATGGTATTTTTATTTGATTGTTGGGGTTTATCTTGCAATACCATTTATCAATGAGTTTATAAGAAATAGGGGGTTGAATGAAGTCAGATACTTTATAATAATATTTATTCTGGCTTCAGTATTCTATACTGCCTGCAGATTCTTTAATATCACTTCATATTTAGATTTAAGATTCTTTTATTGGAGGATTGTCCTATGTTATTGTAGGTTATTATTTGGCTAATGTAAAAATAAAATCCCCTAAAAAAAGTTATGGCAGGAACTGTTTTACTGTTTCTGATTTCACTGTTTGTAAGTTACCAGATGCCTGAAATTGGAGTTTATGAATTTAACAATCCCAATTTATATCTAGATTCATATTTGGATTTCTCAATTTTTCCGCTTGGGATTAGGAGCATCAGTATTTTTATTTGTAAGGTGTCTTTTCTTAAATACTGCTACAACAACAGGAAAATTAACATTATCAATAAGTAAAGCCAGTTATGGAATGTATTTAAGTCATATAACCCTGTTTTTATTTATCAGAAATCATTTAAGCATATTTACAGCAGGAGCAAGTGGATTTGGAATAGTTATAAGACTGGTACTGATGACCATTGGAGTATTTTTAATAACATGGATTGTAACTGTAATTTTAAGTAAAATACCTTATTTAAAAGAATTTTCAGGATATCATTAACTTTTATTTATTAAAAATAAAAATAAATGTAATATAAAAAATTATGAGGCAATTAATAATGTCAGATAAAAAAAAGATTATTCGGGACTTTTGGAGTTAGAAGAGTAGCTAATGAAGTTTTAACTCCTGAATTTGCATCCAGACTTGCAGCATGTTACGGATCAGTAGTTCAGGGAACTGTAGCTGTTGGTGGAGATACAAGAACAAGCAGTCCCATGTTAATGGAAGCTGTAAAAGCTGACTTTTATCTTCCGGTTGTGATGTTGTAGATTTAGGAATCCTACCTACTCCCGGAGTCCAATATGGTGTTCGCAAGTATTATGATGGGGGGGGAGTTATGATTACTGCTTCACATAATCCTCCAAAAATATAATGGAATCAAAATTTTTAGATGAATTAGGTATTGGAATTCCTGATGATATGGAATTGAAATTGAAAAATTATATTTTGATGAAGGGAACCAAAAAGAGCTCACTGGAGTGAAATTGGTCAATTATACCACAATGACAAAATTATTGACGAATACATTGATGAAGCAATCAGCAAAGTAGATGTTGAAGCTATTAAAAAGCCAATTTAAAAGTTGTTGTTGACTGCGGTTCCGGAGCCGGATCATACACTGCTCCTTATTTAATTAGGAAATTAGGCTGTGATGTAACTACTCTAAACTGTCAGGCTGACGGATTTTTCCCCGGGTCGTGACCCAGAACCAATTGAAGAAAACTTGCAGGAGCTAATTAATGTTGTAAAACAGTTAAATGCAGATATTGGACTTGCTCATGACGGAGATGCAGACAGAACCATCTGTATTGATGAAAAAGGAAACTTCGTACTTGGAGATAAAAACATTTTCACTTGTTGAAAACAGATGCTTAAAGAAAATAACGGCGGTACAATAGTTACAACTGTTGCAACCTCACAGGCTATTTATGATATTGCTGAAGAGTACAATGGTGGAAGTAATAGCTACTGCTGTTGGAGATTTGCTTGTAGCTCGTAAATTAAAAAGATGAAGATGGATTATTTGGTGGAGAAGAAAATGGTGGATTAATCTTCCCCTGATTTTGTTTATTTGGAAGAGATGCAGTTATGACTGTAGCTAAAATACTTGAAACAATAGCTAAAGAGAAAAGCCATTATCCAAATTAGTTGAAGAACTTCCTGTTTACTATGCAACAAAAACAAAAAAATTGAATGCAGTGATGATTTAAAAGAAGAAGTTATGGAAAACATAGCTAATGAAATAAAAAACCACTACTGATTTCGACTTAGACACTACTGACGGTGTTAAAATCCTAAAAAGATGACGGATGGATGGGTAATTATCAGACCGTCAGGTACTGAACCAATCTTCAGATGTTTTTGCTGAATCTGACTCTCAGGAAAAAGCAGATGCAATGACTGACTGGGGATTAAGTTTAATTAAAAATACAAAAAGATTAAGAAGTATTAATTTTCACTTCTAAAAATATTTTTTAACTCTTTTTATTGATTGATGATGGAACATCCTCATTAAGCCAATGTCTGCTGCATGCTACTTTATCAAGCAGTACACATTGCGGAGGCATTCAAGTGCTGCTGCTTTCCATCCTCCTGAAATTAAATTTAAAGGACATGCAACTCCAACAATAGCCAGCTCTTTTTTTATCAGTATCTGTTGCATTTTGAAATGCCGAGGGATTTATGGGAAACCAGATATACTTCACAGTCATACTCTTCAGTTATTTTAGCTATTTCACATTCCGGATTACATTCCTGACAGACTTCCCCAAGTTTTTTTTCAATAGCATGACAGCTTTTCTGATTTATTTTCATACATGTTGGCAGGACTATTGCTTTTCTTTTCTTGATTCATAATCTGGTCTGAAAATTCTCCCCATTATTTCAGAGCAAAGCATGTTTAAATAGTATAATTCTTTTGAACTATTGAAAAATATTTTTCTCTTGTTTTGATTTAAGGCTTATCCTTATACTTTTCCAAATAATAATTTAAATTAAATGTATATGGTGCCAAGTATTTTGAAGCATTTTTACAAAAACCAATCCCCTAAAATAAGATATGGGGAAAAAAATCAGTATTTTCCCATTTTCTTAAATAAGGGAGCTGATCATTAAAATCCCCAATATATTCAAATAATCAATTATCTGTGCTAAAGAAGAAAATTTATCACAGCATAACTTCCAGTAAACACTTACAATTAATCCCTCAAGAATTTTTCATCATCATCAAAGCAGCTGTGAGCAAATTCAAGAAATTCATCAGCTAATTTTTTACATCATCATAATACATGTCATTAACTTCATATGGTGAATCAGAACTAATCATCTTTATCAGCCCTTACACTATCCAGAAGGAATTTATGATACTCTTCAACTTCATCAAACATGATTTCAATTTCTGCTTTTGGAAATTCCTCATGCTTCAGAAATATTTCCCACAATTTAAACATGGAAAATCCAAAATACATTTCCGCCAATTTATTCGGACTGCAGTCACTTCCTATTACATTTTTTTGAATTAATATTTCAAAAACATCACTCCAGAAAGCAACAGACCCTCCAAGTATTTCATTTAGAAAAATTCTTTAATTTCATCTATCTGATACATCTGAACAAAAATCAGCTTCAGGATTTTTAAAAATCTTTTCTTCGAAAATCTGCTGTTTAAACATTTCCGATCCCTGATGATAGAACTCTTCTGTGATTTTTCTCAAGAAAATAACATTCTGACATTTTCATCATCTAAAGGATTTCCCTGAAAATATTCTTCAAAATATTTTTAAAAATTGACATTAAAATCTCTTTTTTACTTGAATAATGATTATAAATTGAGCTTTCTTTAATTCCTACTTCTGAAGCTATTGTTCTAATAGATACTGAATCATATCCTTTTTAGAAAATAAATCTAATGCTACATCAAATATTTTATCTTTTGTCTGTATTTTTCATAAATATCCCAAACTAACAGTCGTTAGTTATACTATTGTTTTAATAGTATATAAAACTAACACTTGTTAGTTAAATAATTAAAAAAACGGCTAATAACAGCCACAAACAAGACACAAAACAGTAGCTGCTATAAAGCCTAAAAACTAAAAACTACAAATATAATTATCAATTTTTCAGTATCCAAACCCAAATTATCATTAAAAATTAAAATAAACGGCAGTAAAATAAACAGAGGTAAAAAATACCTTGCCTGAATACCTCCCTTGTATAAAATACTTCCTACAGGAGTCCATGTCAGCAGCTGGATTACAAATGTGCCAATATAAACCAAAACAGCAACAGCCAGAGTTAACGATTCTGAAATTTCTGGAAAATTTCTCTTTTTAAAGGATATAAAAAAATCAGAGCTCCTAAAAACAGCTGATACATCGGAGACATGAAATCTGAATTATGCATATGTCCTTCATGAGGATATGAAAAAAAAATAAAGAGCTGAAAATATAACCTAAATTATTTAAAGCAAAATTAATAGCTATTACAAATTGTGAAGGATGGGAAATCAGATACTGTACCTGAGAAGCAGCATTAATATTATGCTGAGCCATATAATCCATTCTGTAGGAATGCAATATTGCAGGAGTTGCATAATATTTTGACCAAATAATAAAGCTACAACAGCTAAAACAGCAACTGCCAAAATGCCAAATAAATACTGTTTATTTCTTTTTCAAAGTTATCTCTGGGAATAAGCAGAACTAAAAATATAAATGCAAAATAAGTAACTTTACATAAACCTAAAAGCAGACAGAGAGCAGTGTAAACAGCAATTTGTTTTAGGGAGTTACTTTTTCACTACTTTTAATCAGTGAAAACAGATAGGCAACAGCTACTAAAGCCAAACCAAAAATAGTTGCATCAATACTTACTGAAGATATTTGATAAATAGCTAATGGAACAGCCGCCATTACAAAAAACAAATGTTTTCCAATCGGTGTTTTTTAACTGCCGCATAAGCTGCAAGAGCTGCATATAATAAAACATTGAAAGCTCTGGCTAACCACAGCATCCAAATCTGATTTAAAGATAAAATTTCAGCAAGTAAAATTCCCAGTCCCTGTGCCAAATAACCGAAAACGGATTTTGCTGAAATGCAGAGTGATAATGAGTAGATGTGTAATTAATAGGCTGCGTATCAACATTTGTATCAAAAACTGTTGCAGGCCTGTTATCAATTAAAAGTAAAACACTTTTGAATTGAATTAAAACTGTTATTCTGATAATTCGGGAAAAAATCTCCCTGAGAAGTTAAAAATGCTCTTTTCAAAATGCTCTTCCTCATCACATGCATCAAAAAGAGGCATCAAAGAGAACATATTAATCCAAAACATAAAATAGCTATAAAAACTACTTTTTAAACAGATTATTTTTACTGTTTAAACTATAATAATTAATTAAAAAGATTCCCAAAATAGTTACAACTGCAAAAAAACAAGAATTTCCAATTTAGGGAGCAGCATAATTTTTTAAACTCATCATTGAGAAAAAATGCAGCCACTATAAAAAAATCAAATAAAAGAAAATATATTTTTATTTAAAATACTTTCATTGTAAAACAATTCTAATTTATCCTTAAACATACTACAAATTCTCCAAACATTCTTCTTTAGGAAAAAAAATGCATCTTCATTATCTGAGATTTAAGTAAAACTTTATTAAAGCTTTCTACAGCTTCTTCAAATTTTCCCAGCTCCATTAAAAACTACTCCCTTTATTTAATAAAAAATCAATATTGTTTTTTTCTAAAGAAATAGCTGTGTTGAAACATTCCAGAGCTTCATCTAATTTACCTAAATCAATATAAGCATTACCCATACGATTTATAGAACCTGCATCCAATTCAGAATCATCAAAAACATACTTCCAATGCTCTATCAAAAAGATTTAATAGCTTCTTCTAATTTACCCATATCAGACAATAAATTTCCTCTGAGTTCCATACTTCCGGATTTTCACTATCTATTAAAATCAAATGGTCATAAACATCCAAAGCTTCATCAAACTTACCTAAAACTTAAAAATAAATCCTCCAATATAAAAACAATTGAACTGTTCGATTTATAGCCAGTGCAATATCACTAACCTTCAGCGCATCGTCTAATTTTCCGGAGTTAAGTAAAGCTATTGCCTTATTGTTCAGTATATACTCATTATGAGGTTCAATTTTTAAAGCTTTATCATAACACAGTATTGCCTGATCAAAGTGTCCTAGCCTTGACAGGTTGTCTCCCTGCTTATTTAACAGATAAACATCTTCAGGATCAATTCTCAAGGCAGCATCATAACACATTGTAGACTTGTCAAAGCTGTCAAAAAAAGAATATCTGCTCTTTGTGTTATCATGGCTTTTTTCATCGATTTTATCCCCTTTCCAATCATTTACATCTAATTTTTTTTCAAAGTAAATAATTTGAAAACATTTCAGAATCTTCAATTTGCCGGCATACATCTTTTTGAAATCTTTAACCATTTCAGCAGCACTTTCAAATCCTTCTTTTTTTAGCTAATTCATCATTATTTTTCAAATCAGAAAAAGGAATTGTTTGCGGTAACATCTGCCACTTTAGCTTCAAAATTTTCTTTTTTCTTTGAAACCTAAATTCCAGTAACAATAAAAGCCTGTCGCCTTTTTAAGAGGAGTTTTCCAAAGCTTACGTATTGTCTTTTTCCAGTGATTATCCAATGTCCCACTGAAAAATGATAAGATTGGCATTTTTCTCTCCCCAAATAAATTTATATTATTTCTTCACCGAATTCTGCAGATTTTACTTTTGGCTAAACACCATCAAAATAAGGGTTTTACAGATTTACAAGTTTTAAATCATGAGGATTTGGCACTTCCACCCTCCTCCAATGCAGGATCAAAACATTTCTGTTTCTAAATTGCTGAATAGTGTAAACTTCAGCTTTAATATCCATTACCAAATTATAGATATCTTTTAGTATGTAGGGTTGGGACATAAGTTGTTCTGGCTTCCAGATGAACACCATATTTGTTTATAAGATTCATTGATTTGTGAACCTGAGAACCTATATTGGATCCTGTAATTTTCCTGTATTTCTCAAAAGGAGCTTTTTAACATCCAAAGAAATGAAATCCAAAATATTTAGTTTTAAAATCTCTTCAAGCTTATCCGGATAAATTCCGCTGGTATCCAATTTGGTTTTAAGGCCTATTTTATGGACATAATCCAATATTTCAATGACTGCATCACTTTGAACCAGAGGTTCCCTCCAGATATTACAACTGCATCAATAAAATCGTTGGCATCATCTATTTCTTTTTTAATTTCTTCAAAACTTTGCTGAGTGCTATCATCTAAAAAGTTCAACATTATGACAATAACGGCAAACAGAGGGTATTTTGACATGAAAAATGACAAAAGACATATTCCATGAAATTCAACAGAAGAAATTACAGTTCCCCTTACATACATTATGACAATA
>VOFJ01000402.1_pt1 | contig 60000 bp, 100 predicted proteins | sample 5384081 | NCBI WGS metagenome assembly VOFJ01 (sample SAMN12384729, study PRJNA508395) | human gut metagenome | isolation source: healthy gut I | host: Homo sapiens | reverse complement strand
GGGAATCCTGTGCCGCAATTATATTAAGGCCAGAGTGTAAAAGCAAAATGAGAAATGGAGGCGGGATTACATGACATTGCAAATGGAGTATAACGAGAAATACCGGCAAGGACTGGAAAAGGGAATTGAGCAGGGCATCTAGCAAGGCGAAGCAACTGCAAAAAAAGCAGCGGCGAGACGGATGCTTGCGGATGGAACGTTATCAATGGAACAGATCACAGATTTTACAGGATTGAATTTAAAGCAGATTGAAGAATTAAAAGTGTGGGGACATATGCTAAACTTCCTGAAACTTCAGCTAAAAAGCGCGGTCGGAAGAAAAAAGCAAAGTATTAAACTTGATCTGCAGACTGGATAATTACAAGGAGTCAGTCTGCCTGTTTTTAAAGAATCTCTGTGTACCCTTTGATAACAATCAGGCGGAACGTGATCTGAGAATGGTAAAAAGTAAAAACCAAGGTTTCTGGATGCTTCCGGAGTGAAAAAGGTGCACAGGAATATCTTACAATCATGAGCTATATCGGATCAGCCCGTAAGCATGGAATAAATGCTTTTACAGCTATCTGCGAAGCACGGAACGGAACCCCAGATATCATTTTCAACTAACGGAGGTTCTGAACAGATATAATATTTTTTTTTTTTTGAAACCATACTATTTACATAAATGAAACCGTAAGGTAATCTTAAAAAAATATGTAAAATATGTGGATCATAAGAAAGAGGTTTATGGATGAGAAAGAAACGGATCACAGTTATAATTGGCAGGATGTTTTGTGGCGGAGCGTTTAATCTATGGAACAGGCAGAATAAAACCAAAACGGCAATGAAATTATCAGCTGTTGTTATGCTCTTGTGCCTGATGCTGGGGGCATGTGCACAGAAACAGAAGATACCGGCTGCAACTTATATGGGGAGGAAACCATACCATTACAGAAATTTGCAAAAGAACTGGATACCGCAGGAGCTTCCCATGTAGATACATTCCGGGAATGGGTAACTGATTTTGCGGATTCGGCCGGGAAGAATGCAAAGCTTGAGGATGTCTGGTCTGATCCGGAAAACATGAAAGCAGATATCGGCAAATGTATGGATGGCTGGGAACAGAATCATGATTACTCCGACACGGACTGCAGAATGACAGCCTTTCTCTTACTGGATGGCCTGCTTCACGCAGAATCAACGGAAGACAATTATGACGGTACTTATCTAATGTTTGATACAGAAGCAATAGATAATGTGGAAAGGTATGAAACCATAAAAGAGAACCGGGATATGTTTACCACGCTCTATGGAGAAAAGAGTGTTACGGATAAAAACATCCGGAAAAAGCATTTTCGGATAGCTGGGAACATTATGGATTTCAAATAGACAGTGACAGGATATCGCTCCTTAGTATCGTGATATATGACCCGTATTCGGATGTTACTTTCGTGGGTCATACAGGTATCCTGATAAAGTACAGGGACGATTTATTTATTTGTAGAAAAGATTGCATTTGAACAGCCATATCAGGCAACAAAGGTGAAGACGGTGGATGAATTGCTCAGTATTCTGTCATTGAGACCGGAATATTTTGGAGAAGAGGGAGAAGCCAGATGGTTTGTTTATAATAATGGGGAATATATTGGAACATTAAAGGCGAAGGCATATTAGAAAAAACAATTGACATACCGGAAATATTTCTTTATAATCGTTCTAAAAAAGAACGATAAGGAGGAAAAGAGAAGATGTATTTCTGGGACAAGCATAAAGCAATTACAAGCTATTATGAATTGCTTTCCGGCGAGGTATGTGACCGGTATGAGTTAACACAGATGGAATATGATATACTTATGTTCCTGCATAATAATCCACAGCTTAATACCGCTGCGGAAATAGTAAAGATTAGAAAATCAACAAAATCACATGTTTCAACTTCATTGAAAAAACTGGAAAATAAAGGACTGGTTGAAAGAATACAAAGTAAGGATGTAATAAAAAGCATATAGAGATTATTCTGCTGGATCGGGCGGAACTTATAGTGGCGGCAGGAATTAACGCACAAAAACAGTTTGCACAAGATGTTTTAAGCGGATTGACAGAAGAAGAAAAAGCACATGTGTATCCAGATATTTGACCGGATCTGCAATAATGCGGAAGAACATTTAAGGGAATACAAGGAAAAAAACGAATGAAAACGAATCCCTGAATATGAAGAGTACCGGGAATCATTTGTTTTACAGTCAATTGATGGAAAAGGAGCAGGATTAAAAAGGATGGAAGAGAACAACTACAAACCACAGATTCCGGATGTGATGGAAGCAATTTTTGACGCGGCATATCTGATTTTCGATTTAGTTGCCGCAATTTTATTTTTTATATTTTCAAAGGGAAATATCTTATTTGTACTTTATGGAATATTAACATTGACACTTTGCGGAGGGGATGCTTTTCATCTGGTGCCAAGAATTATAAGGGCAGTGCGTGGAAGCGATGAGAAGATAAAGAGGCAGCTGGGAATTGATTGCAGGTATCGTCTGTTACCATGACGGTGTTTTATATTATTTTAATGTATGTCTGGAAATTTACATTTCCGGAAATGATAATACCGACAATAGTGGAAGCGGTCGTGTGGATATCAGCGGTTGTCAGAATTGTGATATGCATGTTTCCACAGAACAATTGGTGTACAGATGAAGGAAATATGAAATTATCAATTGCCAGAAATGGTGTCTTTGCGGTGACGGGGATCGGAGTGATTATTCTGTATATCATTTCCGGGAATGCAAATGGGTATGGTATGACAAGAATGGTTGCGGCGATCATTCTTTCTTTTTGGCTGTTATCTGCCGGTTACTTTATTCAGTAAAAACGAAACCAAAGGTGGGATTATTAATGATTCCAAAAACCTGTGCATATATGTGGATAATTGCAATGGGACTACAACTGTTATTTTAAAAACAAAAAAATTATAGAGGCAGGGTATTATAATGAAAAATGGAAAAATTTGTAAAGCTTATGACGGGACATTTTGATAACAGAGAACAATTTACAGAAATGAAATCTGCAGGAAAATTATTTCCGTATGCCCGACATGTGAATACAGTCTGTAATGATAAGATAAATAATATTCCGGAAAATTTTACCGGAATATTTATTGTAGAAGAAAAAGTTATTATGAGACGGATGGAAAATGCCATGCATCACCGCATTTATTTCTTGTTACGGATTGTGACGGTGGAATTATGCTTTCTTCCTACGAAATTCCGGCAGGAGAAGACAAAAAAATACGTTTTCTTATGCTTCCATGAAGAACGTAGAATATAGTGACCTGAAAAGATCTGAGAAGTTTACCCCGGCATTGTATCAGGAAAAGGATGGTGTCTGGGAAGGGGGAAGTGTGAGTCAGTTTACCCCTGTGATGACATTCCGGTTATGGGAGAGATTCTCGGAGACATGTCTGGAGGTGTCCGAAAGTATGGAAGTGAATGGAAAGAAAAACTTTCGGATATGATGTGCCGGTCATTTATAAAAGAATATGATTGTGAACCGGCTGTGGGAGACGGAGTAAAAAGAATAACTGATATAAAAAGCCGCCTAAACTGGTAAAAATATGGAAATAAAAAGAAAAGAGGACAGCAAATGTGCACAGCAGCAACTTATCAGACAAAAGATTTTTATTTTGGCCGGACCCTGGATTATGAATTTTCCTATGGGGATGAAGTGGCAGTCCTGCCACGGAATTATGCACTTGCCTTCCGGCATATGGGTACATTAAAAGCGCATTATGCCATAATCGGAATGGCATATGTGGTGGGGGATTATCCCCTGTATTATGATGGCATCAACGAAAAAGGACTGGGCATGGCAGGACTTAATTTTGTAGGAAATGCCGTGTATCAGGAAGTCGGCGAAGGAAGAGAAAATATTGCGCAGTTTGAATTTATTCCATGGATTCTGGCACAGTGTGCATCGGTTGAGGAGGCAAGGGAAAAACTTTTGACAAAATGAATCTTGTGGGGACGCAGTTTGGCGAGCAGCTTCCGGCGGCGCAGCTGCACTGGATCATTGCGGATGAAAAGGAGTGTATCGTCGTGGAATGTATGGTGGACGGGCTGCATGTGTATGACAATCCGGTGGGGGTGCTGACCAATAATCCGCCATTTGAACAGCAGATGTTTTTATTGAATCAGTATATGCATCTGTCACCGAAACAGCCGGTCAATACGTTTTGCGAGCAGCTTCCATTGGAGCAGTACAGCCGCGGTATGGGTGCACTTGGACTTCCGGGAGATCTTTCTTCCACATCGCGTTTTGCCCGCGTGGCGTTTACCAGACTGCATGCTATGTCCGGAGAGTCCGAGGCGGAAAGTGTCAGCCAGTTTTTCCATATCCTAGGTTCGGTTGACCAGCAGCGCGGATGTTGTGAGGTGGCGGATGGCAAATATGAAATTACGTTGTATACTTCCTGCTGCAATGCAACAAAAAAAGGAATCCGCTATTACTACACGACGTATGAAAATCATCAGATCACGGCGGTGGATATGCACAGGGAAAATCTTGACGGGGAGACGCTTGTGCATTACCCGGTTGTGAAAGGGGAACATATTTTGTGGCAGAATTAAAAGTGTGGGACATATGGAAAAAAGTTATGGATTAAGTCCCGGAGAAATATGGTAATGGGACATATGGTAAAAAAAGTTATGAATTAAGTCCCGGAGAAATATGGCGGTGGGACATATAGAAAATTTTCTTTGCGTTTATGTCCTGTTCAACAGAACAAATGGGACATAAGAAGGAAGTTTTACGCCATATGTCCCAGAGCAAAGAGAAGGGGGACATAAAAGGGAAGTTTTACGTCATATGTCCCGAAGTTAAAAAGAAAGAGGGACGTAAGAAGAAAGTTTTACGCCATATGTCCCGAGTCAAAAGAAAGAGGGACATGAGAAGGAAGATTTAAGTTATATGTCCTGAAGTCAAAGAGAAGAGGGACATAAGAGAATGGAGCTTTTAAACTATATGTCCCAGAGCCAAAGAGAAGAGGGACATAACACAATATGTCCACACAAAAAGAGGAGAAGGAAATTTTAAAAATGAAATATATTCCATTAATCATCGTGTTACTTCTGATTCTGGCAATTCTGGTTTTGGTCTTTTACGGAGTGTCCCGTGTGAAACGATTTTCCAGACAATTGTTCGGCACAGATGATATTATACAGGGAGTGAAAAAAAGCACAGGAGGATGCCGCGTCAACACCGCGTTCGGTTTCTGCGATGACAAGGATTGCCCTGCCTCAGATCGTTTCCGATTTCCCGGATTTTCAATACGATGAGATGAAGCAGCGCGCAGAAAATGCCCTGACACAGTATCTGCAGGCGGTGACGGCACAGAATGTGGAAATTTGAGGGAGGGAAATGAGGACTTAAAAGAGCAGCTTTGTTCACAGATCAGCGCGTCTGTTTCCGAGGGCAGGAGGGAACATTTTACACAGGTAAAGATCCATCAGACGGAGATTGCCCGATACCGCAAGGAGGCAGGACGGTGCATCGTGACATTTCAGTCTGCAGTGGAAAGTTTCCACTATGTGACAGATGAGGCGAATGTTGTAGTTCGGGGATCGGATCATACTTTAGAGCAGAGCCGCTATAATACAGATCTTGTTTATATTCAAAACCGTGCGCTTGCAAAAGATGCCGCAGACAATGCAATTGGGATTACCTGTCCAAACTGTGGGGCACCTGTCACAAATCTCGGAGCAAAGTTCTGTGAGTATTGCGGAGCCGGAATTATAGAATTAAATGTACATGCATGGTCATTTGAAAATATTGAGGAAGCGTAAGTTTTTTATGAAGCAAAAATTTGATCTTATTATCTTGCGTTTCCTGTGATATTGTGTTAAAGTACATATTGTTCTGAATATGAGAACCACAGAGTGATGACAGAGGTCACACGAAGGGGTACACCACCGCGGGTGTAGCTTTCTTCGTGTGGCCTTTTTTTGATTTCAGAAAATTTTCTACAACCGTATAAAAGGAGGTCTTACATGGTACATATCAACGGAAAAGACATGGATGTGGCAGGGCAGTCCCTGATGGCATACCTGGAAGCAAATGATTATGAGAAGGGAACCTTTGTTGTGGAATGCAACGAGGAGATCATCCATAAAGAGGATTACAAAACGTACATCCTAAAAGACGGAGACATTATAGAAATCGTCCAGTTTATGGGAGGTGGCTGCGGTACATCTCAGATGTATCGCTAAAGAGTACAGTGTCGGTCCATTTGCAAAGTAAATTTTTTGGGGGAGATGTTCCCGTTGGTACATCTCAGATGTATCGCTAAAGAATACAGCATCGGTTCATTTGCGAAGCAAATATATCACACAGTCCAATTAATCATAAAACAGCTTGCAAAAGTGGGAATGAACAAAACCACAGCAGAAAAAATATTACAGAAAATACAAAGGTAGTGTAAAACGAATTATGAAAAAAATCGCCCCTCTTTTTTTCCTTGGCATTGACCAATTATAGGTTACTTACAGAAAATCCCGTCAAGGCTGAATTTAACGGTCTAACGGTCTTTCAGTCCGGTCTTACCCAGTTTTCCAACGTAAAATTAAGGTCATTTCAGTCAAAGAGAAAGGGAGAGTAAATGCCTATATAGCCCAGAATCGTTGATTTTACTGGAGTTGAATCGTTTGTGGAAGTATGAAGTTGACACTACCAATACAAGAAAGAAGGAAGAAAAAAATGAAGAATGACACATTTACATTAGAGGAAAAGAATTCTCCTCGCGTTTTATTTTAGGATCAGGAAAATATTCCATGGAGCTGATCAAGGCTGCCGTTGAAAACGCCGGAGCACAGATTATTACATTAGCAGTGCGCCGCACCAACACAAAGAAAAAAAAAAACATTCTGGACTTTATCCCGGATAACGTAACATTGCTTCCAAACACTTCAGGTGCAAGAGATGCAAAAAGAAGCAGTCCGCATTGCGCGCATGGCAAGAGAACTTGGATGCGGAGATTTCGTAAAGGTTGAGATTATGAAAGACAGTAAATATCTGCTGCCGGATAATGTGGAGACCGTAAAGGCAACCGAAAATGCTGGCAAAAGAAGGATTTGTGGTGCTTCCATACATGTATCCGGATCTGTATACCGCACGTGATCTGGTCAATGCCGGAGCCGCAGCTGTTATGCCATTGGCGTCTCCGATCGGTTCTAATAAAGGTCTGGCAACGAAAGAATTTATCCAGATTCTGATTGATGAGATTGATCTGCCGGTAATTGTGGATGCAGGAATCGGCAGACCTTCCCAGGCATGCGAAGCAATGGAAATGGGAGCTTCCGCAGTCATGGCAAACACCGCAATCGCAACAGCAGGAGATGTCCCGGCCATGGCGGGTGCATTCAAGGCAGCCATTGAAGCTGGAAGAAGTGCATATCTGTCGGGACTGGTAGCCGTGTACTTGAGCGTGGTGCTTCCGCAAGTGATCCGCCTGACCGGATTTTTAAGAGACTAGGGGCGTAATCATGGCAGAAAATCAATTTTTATCGACTCCGATAAGTTAAGCGAAGCTGCACTGGAGCGCAAACATAAACTGGAAACCGATCCGTCGAGCAGAACGAACCATATGGAATATATGCCGGGGATGGAACAGATCGATCCAACCATAAGAAATAAAGTCCTTTCCGAGATGGACAGTTACGATTACAACAAATATACGGCAAGAGATGTGCAGAATGCATTAGAGCATGAAACCTGCAGCGTTGAGGATTTTAAAGCATTGCTTTCGCCAGCCGCAGAGCCGTTTTTGAGCGCATGGCACAGCGTGCAAAGATCGAGACAGGCAAGCATTTCGGAAATACGGTGTATCTGTTCACACCGCTTTATATTGCAAACTACTGCGAGAATTACTGTGTGTACTGCGGATTTAACTGCTACAACGACATTCATCGTAAGAAACTGACTTTTGAGGAAATCGAGCATGAGATGAAAGTCATTGCAGACTCCGGCATGGAGGAGATCCTGCTGCTGACCGGCGAAAGCCGTGCGCAGAGTGATGTCGAGTATATCGGGGAAGCCTGCAGGCTGGCAAAAAAAATATTTCCGCAATATCGGTCTGGAAATTTATCCGGTCAATACGGACGAATACCGCTATTTGCACCAGTGCGGGGCAGATTATGTGACGGTGTTTCAGGAAACCTATGACAATGTCAAATACGAAACCCTGCATCTGATGGGGCATAAGCGTGTATTCCCATACCGTTTTGAGGCACAGGAGCGTGCGCTGATGGGAGGCATGCGCGGTGTCGGATTTTCCGCATTGCTTGGACTTTCTGATTTCCACAAAGATGCACTGGCTTCGGCACTGCACATTTATTATCTGCAGCGCAAGTATCCGTATGCGGAGTATTCCCTGTCCTGTCCGCGTCTGCGCCCGATCATTAACAACGACAAGATCAATCCGCTTGACGTGCACGAAAAGCAGTTGTGCCAGATTCTGTGTGCGTACCGTATTTTCCTGCCGTATGTCGGTATCACCGTTTCTTCCCCGTGAGCAGAAACATTTCCGTGACGGCATCGTAAAGATTGCAGCGACAAAGGTATCTGCGGGAGTGTCTACCGGAATCGGAGATCATGAGAGCAAGTATACCGGAAAGGATACCGGAGAATCCGGAGATGAGCAGTTTGAAATCTCCGATGGAAGAAGCTTTGACCAGATGTATAACGATATGGAAAGCGAAGGTCTGCAGCCGGTATTAAATGACTATGTCTATGTATAGAAAAATCTGCGTGACCAACCGTGCGCTGGCAGAACGTCCTTTTTAGAACAGTTAGCGTGCGTGCTTGCCACAAAACCGTATGCGATGATCCTGCGGGAAAAAGATCTCACGGAAGAGGCATACGAAGAACTTGCGGGAAAAGTAAAAAAGTTGTGTGAAAACACGGACACCAGGCTGATTCTGCACAGCTTCCCGGATGCTGCAATGCATCTGGGGGTACGGCCATTCATATGCCGCTGCATCGGTTTATGGAGATGCCGGAAGAACAAAAAGCAGAAATTTTCAGTGCGCGGTGTCTCCGTACATTCGGTGGAGGATGCGCGTCTGGCAGAACAATGTGGGGCAACCTATCTGACGGCAGGGCATGTGTTTGTGACCGATTGTAAAAAAAAGGACTGGCACCGAGAGGACTTGATTTTTTGCATGAGGTGTGCAGCTCTGTGAAAATTCCGGTATACGCAATTGGCGGGATTCATGAAGAAAATATGGAAAGCTGCATCCAGTCAGGTGCAGCAGGCGTGTGCATGATGTCGGAATATATGAAAATCTGATACAGGAAAACGGATAACAAAGAGGTGAAAACATCTTTCTTGCAATGGATTTTGTAAAGGAACATGCTGCAGCAGACGGAGGAGATCTGCGTATGTCTATTTTGACATCGGAGTGGAAAAAAAACAGAATCAGATTTAGATAACAGAACAGGGAGATTGCAAAGCGAATGCTGCATTCTCCCTGTTTTTTTAGCTGATCATATCCAAAAACATCTGATGGATCTTCCGGTCGCTGTCGAGTTCCGGATGGAAAGCAATTGCGATCTGATTTCCATAGCGTACACCTACGATATGGTCATCGACCACCGAGAGAACCTCCACACCGTCCGATACGCTCTCTACATAAGGGGCGCGGATAAACGACATTGGAACTAGTCCGAGATCTTTAAATTCTGCCTCAGTATGGAAACTGCCGAGCTGGCGGCCGTAGGCATTTCTTTTGACCTGCATCGGGATTGTGCCAAAATGTTCCGGGGAGCCTAAAAGGATCAACCCGGCGCAGGTGCCAAGCACCGGCAGTCCATCAGCAATCTGCTTTCTCAGGGGATCAAACATTCTAAGTTCCCGGAGAAGTTTTCCCTGTACAGTGCTTTCCCCGCCCGGCAGGATCAGTCCGTCATACGGCTGGTCTAAGTCTGCCGCCTGACGCAGTTCCACGGTCTTTACCCCAAGTTCTTCCAATACATGTTCATGTTCGATAAATGCACCCTGCAGGGCAAGTACTGCAACAGTCATGTTTATTTCCCTCTTTCTGCCATCAGTAAGGCGATTTCCTGTTCGTTGATTCCGACCATGGCTTCTCCAAGCCCGGCAGATAATTCTGCGATCAGTTTCGCATCGGTGTAGTTGGTAACGGCTTTTACGATGGAAGCCGCACGTTTTGCCGGGTTGCCGGATTTGAAAATACCGGAACCAACAAAAACACCCTCTGCTCCAAGCTGCATCATTAAAGCAGCATCTGCAGGGGGGTAGCGACACCGCCGGCAGCAAAGTTAACCACCGGAAGTTTTCCGTTATTATGGACATAGACAACCAGATCATACGGTACCTGTAATTCCTTTGCTGCTTCGAAAAGTTCATCTTCCCGCAGGCTGACAACTTTTTTGCAATCTGGCTGTTGATCTTTCGCATGTGGCGGACGGCCTGTACGATATCGCCGGTTCCCGGTTCACCTTTGGTACGGATCATGGATGCACCTTCACTGATACGACGGAGTGCTTCACCGAGATCTTTGGCACCGCAGACAAACGGAACCTTGAACTGGTGCTTATCGATATGGTAGACGTCATCGGCAGGAGAGAGCACTTCACTCTCGTCGATGTAGTCGATCTCGATAGCCTCTAAAAAGCTGTGCCTCTACAAAATGACCGATGCGGCACTTGGCCATAACAGGGATAGAAACGGCCTCTTGAATGCCGCGGATCATCTTGGGGTCGCTCATGCGCGAGACGCCGCCTGCGGCGCGGATGTCGGCCGGGATGCGCTCGAGTGCCATGACGGCGCAGGCGCCGGCTTCTTCTGCAATTTTTGCCTGTTCCGGTGTGGTGACGTCCATAATTACGCCACCTTTTAACATCTGTGCAAGGTTTTTATTTAATTCATACTGTTCTGCTGTGCTCATCGGTATTCTTCTCCTTTTTTTTGTTAAAATTTGTTTTATGCCGGGTCATTATAGAACTTGATTGGATATATGAAAATAGCCAAAATAAATATTTATTATAAGACCAGAACGATAAAACGGCGTTTAATGACATAAAATCACATGATGTAGTAATAAAAACTATATAAGATAGTAGACATGTGATGATAAATGGTGTAATATGATGTGTGACATAAAGGGAGTAGAAAACGGAGGCGGGATGAAGCTGAAACAGCGCACGATTTATTATCAGGATGAACTGCATGACGAGTTTGCCGGAGATCATATTAAAGCAAAACATATTGGACAGGATTACCGGTATATCCGGATGCGCCCGTTGGAACGTATGCTGCACGGATTCTGGTATGGCATAGTTGCAATTCCGCTTGCACGTCTTTACATGAAACTGCATTTTTCACATAAAATAATAAACAAAGAAGTGTTAAAGCAGGCCGGAAATAGTGGATTTTATCTGTATGGGAATCATACACATTTTCTGGCGGATGCGCTGATACCAACGCTGCTGGTAAATCATCCGCGGGAAACGGCGGTGATCGTGCATCCGAACAATGTTTCCATGCCGGTGCTGGGGCGGATTACACCATATCTTGGGGCACTTCCGCTGCCGGATGACAGAGGTTCCATGAAACATTTTCTGGAGGCATTGACCTGGCATACCGATTGTGGAGATTGTATTATGATCTATCCGGAAGCACATATCTGGCCGTTTTATACCGGAATACGGCCGTTTCCTGATACATCATTCCGCTATCCGGTGCAGCAGAAACTTCCGGTTTTCTGTCTGACCAATACTTATCAGCGCAGGGGAAAGTCTCACATTCCGCAGATCGTAACGTATCTGGATGGGCCATTTTATCCGGATGCAGAATTGCCTGCAAAACTGCAAAAAACGCAGCTGAGGGATCAGGTGTATGAAGCCATGGGAAAACGGGCGCAAAACAGCAATATGGAAATGATCCGTTATATAAAAAAAGACACTGACAGGGAGAAATCATATATATGAGAAATATTCTTTTTTTGTGGGAACAGTAAAGTATTTGACGGTGTGCTTACATGCATGTTGTCTGTTTTAAAAAGAACACATGCAACAGATCCGTTTTGCTTTTATATTTTTACGATGGACATGACGCGGATCAAACCGGATTATACGCCAATCAGCGAAGATATGACAGATTTTCTGGAGCGCGTTGCAAAAAAAATTTCATCCGCAGAACCGGGTGATTTCGGTGGATGTAACAGTATTATATGAGCGTTATTTCGGAGGATGTCCGAATGAAAGTGCTTATTGTTCGCCATATACACTTTTGCGCCTGCTGGCAGATCTGGTGCCGGGAATGCCGGATAAACTGTTGTATCTGGATGCGGATATTCTGTTTCAGAGAGATATCCGGCTGCTGTATGACAAGGATGTGTCACATGTGGAATATGCCGCGGCAAGGGATCATTATGGCAAGTATCTGATCTCTCCAGATTATATTAATGCGGGGGTATTGCTGCTTAATATGAAAAAATATCAGAAGAACCGGCCTATTTATGAAAGCACGAAAGCTGCTTCAGACAAAAAACTTATTTTTGCGGATCAAAGCGCGATTATCCGCAGTACGCGGGCGAAAAAAATGCTGCTCCCACAGAAATTTAATGATCAGAAATTTTTTACATAAACATACTGTCGTGAGACATTTTTTCCAGACGGCTGTTTTATCTGCCGTATCCGCATACGGACAACATCAAACAATGGGAGGTAGAGCGGGTGCATACGGTATTTCATTACCATGCATTTGATGACATTTTAAAAGAGTATCTGTACTTAAAACATATTTATGAAAAAAAGTAAACACATATAAATTGCTGCATCCGGATGAAACGGATGCAGGAGAGGAGAAGGAGTATGAAAGAGAAAATGAATAAAATACCGGTGTTTTACGCATGTGATGATAATTTTGTGAAATACACGATGGTTTCACTGCAGTCGATGATGGATCATGCATCCAAAGAGGCACAGTATGAAAATTCATGTACTTCATACCAATATTTCGGAAGAAATGCAAAAGAAGATGCATGCTATGGAGAATGCGAATTTTTTTCTGTGCAGTTTGATCATGTGACGGAATATTTACATTCCATACAGGAGAAACTTCCACTTCGGGATTATTATTCCAAAACAACATATTTTCGTCTGTTTATCGCGGAAATGTTTCCGGAAATAGACAAAGCCATTTATATCGACAGCGATACGGTTGTGCTGGGGGATATTGCACAACTGTATGCTTATGATCTTGGAGATGCTTATGTGGGAGCGTGCAAGGAGCAGGTGATGATCCAGGAAGATGTATATGGCACTTATGTGGAGAAGGTGCTTGGGGTGGAACGCGACAATTATTTCAATGCGGGGATGCTGGTCATCAATTGTGAACAGTTTCGTAAAAATCACGTGTTAGAGCAGTTTATGGAACTTCTCCCGATGTACAATTTTGTGGTCACACAGGATGAAGATTATCTGAATCTGATCTCTGTCACAACAAGGTGTGCTGGCTGCCCCAGAAGTGGAATGTGGAAGTGTTCGGTCAGATCCCGTGCAGGGAAGAAGAAATCTGTGTGCTGCATTATATTATGGTCTCAAAGCCATGGCATTACAGTGACTGCCGCCTGCAGGAATATTTCTGGGAGAGCGCAGAAAAAAAGACCAGTGTGTATGCCGAGATCCGGAAGGTGCTTGAGAGTTATACGGATGAAGAAAGAAAGCGGGATGCCGTATCCTGTGACCGTCTGATGCAGACCGCAAAGGATGAGATCGCCAAGGAAAATAATTACCTGAATTTGGTGAAAACAGGAAAATTAAAGTCCAAAGACCGCCTGGAAGTACTTGAAAAAATTGCTTTGTACGAAAGAGAAGGCCGTTTTGGGGAAGATGTGGAGGAAGATCCACCGACGCGGCAGCTTCAGCCGTCAGAGATTGATTATCTGCGTAAGAAACTGAAAAGCCGCATCAAGACCAATCTGACCTACAAGGGTGGCACGGTCATTTTTGAATAAGATTATTGAGAATAAACAACTGATCATAAAGGATGTCGTCGGAATTGAATATATGGATGCACTGACTTCCGGTGCGGTGATCACCTGTAATCATTTCAACGCATTTGACAGCTTTGCCATGCAGATTGCCTATGAAAAATCAAGACAGTGCAAAAAACGCCGGCTTTACCGTGTGATCCGGGAAGGAAATTATACGAATTTTCCGGGCTTTTACGGAATGCTCATGCGAAACTGTTACACGTTTCCACTGAGTTCCAACCGCGATACGATGAAGAAATTTTTAAGTTCCATGGATACCGTGCTGCAGCACGGAGATTTCATGCTGGTCTATCCGGAGCAGAGTATGTGGTGGAATTACCGCAAACCGAAGCCGTTAAAGAAGGGTGCCTATACATTTGCCGCCAAAAACCATGTGCCGGTGCTGCCTTGCTTTATCACCATGGAAGACAGCGACATCCTCGGCGATGATGGCTTTTATGTGCAGGAATACACGATACACATTGCAGAGCCGATTTATCCGGATACCACAGAAAACACAGGCAGAAAATGTGGATGCGATGCGCAGGAAAAATGCTGCTGTGTGGAAACAGATTTACGAAGAGTTTTACGGAATTCCCCTGGTATATGATACTGCGGAAGCAGTGCAGTATGTGGGAAAGCCGACCAATATCGCATAAGAACAGATACCAGACCGCCGGAGGATGCCTCCGGCGGTTTTTTCATAAGGGGATTGACAGAAAAGCAGTGTGAGAGTACTATACTACTTAGCAATGCTAAATAGCACCACTAAATAAACAGAAAAGGGATGGGTATGGAAGAAAAGTATATTCAGCAGTTTAAAAAGGGCGCATACGAAATGATCCTGCTTTCGCTGATCGCCCAAAAAAGAAACATACGGTTATGAGATTCTGACGGAAATACAAAAACAGGGTGGTGAAATCTTTGCATTTGCCAAAGAGGGAACCATTTATCCGATCTTTGTACCGTCTGACAAAGGCAGGACTTATCCAGTACCGCCTGGTGCCGGCGAAAGCAAACGGGGGCGAAAAAAAATATTATTCGCTTACCGGAGAGGGAAAAAAAGATATGCTCGAAAAAATGAAAAATTTCTGGGAAAAAACTACAAGGATTGTGTGGATGGATTTATGAAAGGGGATGCGTAATATGAACAGAGAAACCTATATACGGAAAGTAAAAAAACAACTAGACTGTTCCGTGAAAGAAAAAAGAGGAGATCGTGCGGGATCTTCAGGAGATTTTTGATTCTGGAAAAGAGCATGGAAAAGCGAAAGCCAGATCATAAAACAGCTCGGAAAACCGCAGGCGTATGCACAGGCGCTTGGCTGTGGCAGACAGACCATGCCGCTGTCCGGAAAACGAAAAGTTGCTGTAGTGTTTTTGGCGGTGGGTGGACTGTTCTGTCTGTATGCACTGGGCGAAAGTTTGCGGTTTCGGATGCCGAAAAAATGCCATTGGCGGTTGGGGATGCGATGACGATGATCGTGCTGCAAAACTCGTCACCGGTAAACAGCAGCGAGATTTTTGGGGGGATTGGCGGTCATCTGTATGGTTGCACTGGTTTTCCTTTTACGAAAGAGGAAAAATAAGGAGAGGAATATTAAGAAATAATGGAACACATAAAGAAAAAAAACTAGCGGTAATTGTTGTGTTTTTCGCTGTTTTTATTGGAATTGTTACAATCTGGACAGTCCGAAAACAAAGCCAGCCAAAATTGACAGCGGTCACATGGAAATTGGAGGAAGAAGCGGATTTAGACGGCAACGAGCTTTCATCCTACGCAAAAAGATCCTTCCAAAAGCAAGGTCGTTCTGACATTTAAAAAGATCAGACCTATCGGTGCAAAAAATCTTGAAAACAAAAAAATCTGGAAGGGAACATACACACTGTCGCGTACAAAATCGAAAGATACCTACATGCTGCATCTCGTTCCGGATCAGGGGAACGGCATCGTACTATGGCGTGTACGGGACACGCGAGTATGAAGATGGTACCGGGCACATGTCGGTCATACTGACCACAAAAGACAAAATTTTATCATTCCTTGCAGAATAAGGCAAAGACAGCAATTCCGGCTGTTCCTTTTACTGTCTGCGGAATTGTGTGGGTGTCATGCCGGTAAGTTTTTTAAACATCACGATAAAATGGCTGGAATCCGTGTAACCGACATCGTGTGCGATCTCCTGAATTTTGCGGTCACGGCGCATAAGCAGCAGTTCTTTTGCCTTGGTGATCCGGTAACTGGTCAGATATTCATAGACCGAGCACCCAAGATAGCGCACAAACAGGCGAGACAAATACTGGGGGATACATAGACGTTGCAGCAGAGCTGTTCGGCGGTCAGATCCTCCATGTAGTGTGTTTCCATCAGCCGAAGCACGGGCTGGACGTATTTTTCCCACGCAGGATCGCTGGTGTTGGCGTGGAAAAATCTATTGGAAAACTGCAACAGCAGTGCATAACAGTCACAGGAGAGCTGGCGGAGATTGTTCGGTTCGGTTTCAAAATGTGTCACAGCTTTATCAATCTGATCTCTGATTTCCAGTGCCGTTTCTTTTTTCGGTGAAGAGGATGCGCTCGTTGCCAAATATTTGTGAAAGCTGCGCTTCTAATGTACCTCCGAAGGTGGCAAAACAGGTCATCCAGACCCCTGATCCGCAGTCCGGTAAGCATGTGGGACATGCGGTGTGATCAGAATTCCGTGGCCTTCAGGAAGGAGTAGTTCGTTTCCATCAATGGTTAAGATCCCGCAGCCCTGTTCGGTCTGCAATAATGGTACTTTGGATAGCCCTGCGGGCGGTGGAGGATTCCTGCATCCAGTGGTTTCCGACCGAATCAAACTGGAACGGTTCCCGGTTTAAGGTATTGCTGAAATAGATAGGCATGGTTTTCCCCTTTTTAACGATAGTGCATCAGGCAATTGTCTGATATTTTTATTGGTATCATAGCATAAAACAATACAAAAAGAAAATAGTTTCAAAATGTTATAAATACTGGTTTATCCTGTTATACAATTTTTTTGCTGTGATGATATATGATTGAGAAAAATAAGGATGGGACAAAAAAAAGTTATAAGATATTCAGAATCTTTTTATTTTGTCCGTTCATTTTACAGACTGTGCAAGTATGAAAAAACAGGAGGAAAACTATGAGCACGCATTTTAAGAGAATCCTCTACGGAGGAGATTACAACCCGAATCAGTGGCCGAAGGATATCTGGCAGGAAGATATGCGCATTTTTAAGGATGCACACATCAATACCGCGACAATCAATGTATTTTCGTGGGCAACGATCCAGCCATCGGAGCATGAATATAATTTTGATGAGCTTGACGAGATCGTGGATATGCTTTCGAAAGAAAATTACGATATCGTATTTGCCACTTCCACGGCAGCCCTTCCGGGATGGATGGTGCGTAAATATCCGGAAGTGATGTTTACTGATTATGAAGGAAGACAGCACAAATTTGGCGGCCGTCACAATGCCTGCCCGAATTCTTTTGTGTTTAAACATTATGCGCGTGAACTGGCATATAAACTGGCAGAGCGCTATGCAGACAATCCACATGTGACCTGCTGGCATGTCAGCAACGAATATGGAAACGAGTGTTTCTGTGAGAACTGTCAGAAGGCATTCCGTGTGTGGCTGAAAGATAAGTATAAGACAATTGATGCATTAAACAGGGCCTGGAATATGGAATTCTGGGGACATACCGTTTACGACTGGGATGATGTGGTACCGCCAAATGCGTTAAGTGACGGAATCGGAAGTGAAAAAGACTGCTTTTGCAGGTATTTCCATTGATTATCGCAGATTTTATTCGGACAGCCAGTTAGCATGCTTCAAGATGGAGCGCGACGCGATCCGGAGTGTCAAGCCGGATGCATTTGTTACCACAAACCTGATGGGAACATTCAAGGGGCTTGATTATTTCAAGTGGGCAAAAAGAGATGGATGTTGTATCCTGGGATAATTATCCTTCCTATGATACTCCGTGGAGCAGCATTGCCATGACACACGATCTGATGCGCGGTTTAAAAGATGAGCCGTTTATGCTGATGGAGCAGACGCCAAGCCAGCAGAACTGGCAGAAATACAATTCCCTGAAACGTCCGGGGCAGATGCGGGCACAAAGTTATCAGACACTGGCACATGGGGCAGACACGATCCAGTTTTTCCAGCTTCGCAGAAGTGTGGGCGGATGTGAGAAATTCCATGGCGCTGTGATTGCACATGCAGGAAGTGAAAATACCCGTGTTTTTCGTGAGGTGGCTCAGCTTGGCGCGGAGCTGGAAAGCTTTGGAGACCGTACTTTGGGATCACGCAATGAAGCGGAAGTCGGACTGATTTTCGACTGGGATAATTACTGGGCACTGGAGTACACCAGCGGTCGTCCGAGGATTTAAAATATGTGGATCAGATTCATCAGTACTATCAGTATTTTTACAAAAAAGAATATCGGTGTGGATATGATTCCTGTGGATGCGGATTTTTCAAAATACAAGATTGTTGTGGCACCGGTGCTTTATATGGTAAAGGATGGAATGAAAGAAGCGCTGGAGAATTTTGTGAAAAATGGCGGTATTCTGATTACTACGTTTATGAGCGGAATTGTCGGACAGTCGGATAATGTATATCTGGGCGGTTATCCGGGACCAACTCCGCGAGATGGCGGGGGGTATGGGTTGAGGAGATTGATGCCCTTGCACCGGAACAGAAAAATAAGGCAAAGTTTGCAGACGGCAGTACAGCAGCATGCGGTCTTTTGTGCGATCTGATGCATTTAGAGGGTGCGAAAGCACTTGCCTCTTATGAGGAAGATTTCTATGCAGGAATGCCGGCAGCATCGAAGAATACATACGGAAAAGGTACCACATATTATATTGCAACCCGGTTTGAGGAAGAAGGGCTTGCAAAGATTTTGGATCAGGCAGTCCAGGAGGCCGGAGTTTCTCATCCGTTATCCCGGAAGAAACCGGACTTGAAGTTGTCACACGCGTCAGTGATACCACGCGATTCTATTTTGTCATGAACTTTACGGATGAGGAGCAGATTCTGCCGGAGAGTCTGACCGGAAAGAAAGACATGATCAGCCAAAAGATGACAGAACACGGAATGAAATTGAAAAAATGGGATGTCCTTTTACTGGAAGAACATCTGTAAACAAAAGACAGCGCCGGAATCCGAGAAAGTGGATCCGGCGCTGAAGTTTATGTTGAACATATCGCTCGCGCGCGAAAGTGTGCGACAAGCGCACACTTTATTTTTGTGATACGTGGATAAATACATTTTTTTCAGGAACGGGCATAGGAAGTGCCCAGAGACAGAATCTGAAGGCGTTTCCTGAAATCTTCGGCATTTTCAAAATGTCCCTGTAAGATGTCTTCTTTTTTTCACAATGATGTCCTGTACCGTTTTATCCGTCAGGTGGAAAAAGTTATCAGAAAAAAATAACATCTGCATCGTCAAAATCCAAAGCGACAAACGGAGCAAAGCAGTCACTGGAAATGTGCAGGATAAAAGCATCATTCGTTTCTTTTGCTTCCGTGGATATAACCGGGTTTTTAAGATTTAAATATTTATACGGCACAAGTGTTTCCACATCCTTTAACACTTTTTGATCTTTTGTATGTATCACTGCTTCCAAAAATACATCGTCTTTTTTTTGATCTTCCCAGGAACAGATATCGACAACTGCTGTTTCGATAGCGGAAAAGGCCGGGGAGTTCCCTTTGGTTTCGTATGTTTCCAGCACATTCCCTGACAGGTCACGAATGGACAGGGTGAGAGAATACTCTGTGGTTTCGAAGGATTCGTTGGAAAAATATACGTGGCACCTGTGATCTTCCAGCGTCATACTGACCGCGTGTGGGGCATAAAATTTCTGAGCCATGTAATGCAGGGCTTTCCATCTGCCAAAATAATCAATGCTGGACCAGGAAGGTGCCGGCCAGATCATCGTTGATCTGCCAGTAGAGGGTTCCCATACAGCGGCCGCGGTTTCGGCGCCAGTGGTTCACACCGTATTTGATGGCCATACCCTGTAATACCTGACTGGCATACAGGAGATGTGTCAGATCTTTTTGGATAGCGCAGATTTTCGGACAGATAGTAGAGCATCTTACCGTTTGCCGCATCATTTTTCTGATGGCTTTCCATGACACGGGAGAAAATATTGCGGTCATCTTCCAAAGTAAAACTGTTGACGGTCTTTGCACATGGGAAAGACTGAAAACCGAATTCGAGCAGAAACGGAAAAAAATTTTGCGGTAGTCGGTAAATGGTTTCTGTCCATGCCAGACATCCCAGTAGTGGGTATCTCCGCGGTTTGCATCATCCGGATTGTCAAAACAGCCGCCGGATGACGGGGAAGAATGCCAGTAAAAGGTTTCACCGTCTGCCTCCTGTACGGCTTTCGGGAGGACTTCTTCAAACAATCTGATATAATCGGCAACGAAGATAAGGAGTTTCTTTCTGGAAATCGCCCCAGTGATCCCAGGCAGATTCAATTTCGTTGTTGCCGCACCATAAACCAAGGCTGGCGTGGTGGCGCAGACGGCGCACATTATCATAGGTCTCCTGCCTGCAGTTTTCGGCAAACGCGTCCGTTACATCGTAGACATTGCAGGCATACATCAGATCCTGCCATACGATCAGCCCTTTTTTCATCACAGAGATCATAAAAAGCATCGGAAGGGTAGTAACCGCCACCCCATACACGGACGCAGTTAAAGTGTGCCCTGCGGCAGCTTTCCAGAATATAATCCAGCTTCTTTTCGGTAATTCTTGTGTACAGACAGTCATCCGGAATATAGTTTCCCCGCGGGTAAAAATTTTGACACCATTGACACAGAAGGCGAATTCATTTCCCCATTCGTCTTTTTTCCTGGCTGATCGTTAATGTGCGCAGACCGATCCGTCTGGTGATAGATTCCAGGCTTGTTCCGTCCTCATCCAGTAAAGTATTCCTGACGATATAAAGAGGCTGATCGCCATAGTCATTCGGCCACCAGAGTTTTGGATTTTCGATCACAAAATCCACCGCTGCCACACCGTCTGCATTTGTTTTACACAGTTTCGTCTGCAGCGGTTTGTCTGCACCGTCTTCTGAGAGTTCCACGCAAAGTTTTTTGTCCCGGAACGGATTCGGAAAGTGTTATGGATGTCTGGACGGAAACGTTTTTGGCATGCTGCTGATGTATGCGGATGTCTTCGATTCTGGCATGGGAATATCCCTGTAAATAAATGTCCCGGAAAATTCCGGCATCGATGGTCTGTGACCCCAGTCCCAGCCAAACATGGAGTGTGCTTTGCGCAAAAGCTGGTTTCCTTTCATGGAGCCGCACGGAATATAATTGATTTTTTTTTATGGGCTTCATAAGGATAATCTTCGATAAAACGCAGCACAGAACGAAAAACAATTTGAATTTCGTTTTTCCGGGGTGCAGAAGTTTCTTTGCCTGGAATTTCCAGGTACGGTGCATGTTATCTGTTTTTGCAAGGAATGTGCCGTTGATGCTGATTTCCGCAAGTGTGTCAAGTCCTTCACACACCAGAACAATATGTTGTTGGTAAGAGTTCTTCATCGACATCAAACGTCCGGGTGAAAACATAATCCTTCCAGAACAATGCGCGTGTAGCATCCTCATTGGTACGGTAAAATGGATCTTTTATTTTTCCGGCGGCAAGAAGCCCGGAAAGTACAGTGCCGGGAATCTGCATATCTACAGATTCTAAAGAACGGTGTCCGGCAGAAAGCTGCCAGGTTCCGTTTAAAGTATAGGTTTGCATGTTATATCTCCCCTCTTGGTAATCTTTTCATTATTTTCTTGATTTTATCACAGAACAGTTCATACAACATCGATCTATCTTGCAAATTGTTATGCATTCTTTTGATTTTGCAAAATCCTTAAAGTTTTCTTAACCAGGCATGAACAGTTGAAGGGACAGTGGGAAATTTTATTCGGGATTGTGTATACTGAAACTATCCTGACAATTGCAGATTTTTCAGAAAAGAGGGAAATACTATGAAGAAAAAAAGATTATACAAGAGCAGTACAGATAAAAAGGTTTGTGGAGTATGTGGCGGAATCGCAAACTATTTTGACGTAGATCCGACCGTGATTCGTCTGATCTGGGTGATCTTTACACTTGTGGGTGGCAGTGGACTGATTGCATACATCATTGCGGCCATTATCATGCCGGATGAAATGTAACATAAAATGATAGAAAACCGAAAGGAGAATTAATAAATATATGTGGGCTTACGAAAGTGTTTTTTATCAGATTTATCCGCTGGGCTTCTGCGGAGCACCATTTGAAAATGACGGTGTGCTGGAACATAGAATTGAAAAAAAGTAAATGACTGGATTCCTCATATTAAAAAAATTAGAGGCCGATGCCATTTATTTTTCTCCGGTATTTGAGTCGGACACACATGGATACAATACCAGAGATTATACAAAGATTGATACCCGCCTGGGTACAAATGAGGATTTCGCAAATGTATGCAACAATCTGCACAAAGAAGGAATCCGCGTGGTACTTGACGGTGTATTCAACCATGTGGGAAGAGGGTTCTGGGCATTTGAGGATGTCTTGAAAAACCGGGAGCAGTCCCCTTATGTGAACTGGTTCGGACGCATTGCCTTTGACGGAAATTCCAACTACAATGACGGCTTATGGTATGAGGGCTGGGAAGGAAACTATGATCTGGTCAAACTGAACCTGCGCAATGAAGAGGTGATCCAGCATATCTTTTCTGCCATCAAAGGATGGGTAGACGAATTTGATATTGACGGACTGCGGCTGGACGTGGCATATTGTCTGGATCATGATTTTGTGCGCAGACTGCGCAGTTTCTGTAATGAATTAAAACCGGACTTTTTCCTTGTCGGAGAGACACTGCATGGGGATTATAACCAGTTGATGAACGATGAAATGCTGCATTCTGTGACCGAACTATGAGTGTTACAAGGGGATTGTATTCCAGTTTTAACTGCATGAATATGTTTGAGATCAATCATTCCCTGCTTCGTCAGTTCGGATACCGGAAAACTGGACGTTATATAAGGGAAAACACCTGTTGTCTTTCGTGGATAATCATGATGTGACCCGTGTGGCCTCCATTCTGACCAATAAAAATCATCTGCCGCTGATTTACGCGCTTGCTTTTGGGATGCCGGGAATCCCATGCGTATATTACGGAAGTGAGTGGGGCGCAGAAGGACGCAAAGAAGATGGAGATCCGGCACTTCGTCCATCGTTTGAAAAACCGGAGTGGAATGATCTGACAGAGTGGATTTCCAAACTGGCAGAGGCAAAGAAACAGTCCAAAGCACTGCAGTATGGAAACTTTATGTCTAAAGTTCTGACCAATGGACAGTGCGTGTTTGAAAGAGAATGGGAAGGGGGGAACGTGTCTACGTTGCGATCAATGCGGCAGACAGTCCGTTTTATGCAGGATTTGATGCCGGAGCAGCGGAAGCCACCGACCTGATCACCGGAGAAAAAATTGCATTGAATGGTGGATTTGAGATTCCGGGATATCGTGCGTTTTTCCTGCGGGTGTAATATGGTAGCGGATTTTGAATTAAAGAAGCTGGTAAAGCCATTGCAGGACTGGTTTGATGGGCATGCACGCGTACTCCCCTGGAGAGATGATCCGAAGGCATATAAAGTATGGATTTCTGAGATCATGTTCCAGCAGACAAGGGTAGAAGCCGTTAAACCTTACTTTACACGGTTTATGGAGGCACTTCCCGATGTGGAGGCGCTTGCCGCGTGTCCGGAGGATCGTTATCTGAAACTGTGGGAAGGACTTGGTTACTACAACCGTGTCCGGAATCTGCATGCCGCAGCGGAACAGATTATGGAGCAGTATGGCGGGACAATTCCGGATACGGTGGAAGAACTGCTTCGCCTGAAAGGCATCGGAAGCTATACGGCAGGAGCGATCGCTTCGATTGCCTATAACCGGCCGGTTCCGGCGGTGGACGGGAATGTGCTGCGGGTGATTTCCCGTGTGTGCGCAGATGATTCGGATATCATGAAGCAGTCCTCGGGTCCGCAGTGCGATGGAGCGCAGCCTGCAGGCGATGATGGAAACGGAAGTAACGAATGGCCTGATTCCGCGCAAATTTAACCAGGCACTGATGGAGTTAGGCGCAATGGTGTGTGTGCCGAATGGGGCACCGCATTGTCCGGAATGTCCATGGTATGGATTCTGTGAGGCACGTTTGCAGGATAAAATTGACACGATTCCGGTGAAAACCAGGGCAAAAGCGCGCAGAATCGAGGAGCGCACGGTGTTTGTCATCCGGGACGGAGAACATGTGGCATTGCGCAAGCGGCCGGCGAAGGGGGCTTTTAGCAGGCCTGTATGAACTTTTAAATGTTTCGGGTATCTTAGAGCAGCAGGAGGCTTTGGAATATGTGAAAAACCAGGGGTTTTCACCGATACGGATACAGGCACTTGCACCGGCCAGACACATTTTTTTTCCCATGTGGAGTGGCATATGCATGCCTATGTGGTTCTCGTAGAAGAAACTACGGCACCAAAAAGAAAATATTTTATTTACTGAGGCACAGAAAGCAGTGGAAAACTATGCAGTTCCCAGTGCTTTTTCCGCGTATTGGAATGCCATTAAGATGGAAATCAAAGAGTAAGCAAAAAGAGCTGTCCGGACAGGACAGCTCTTTTTATGTGTTATGAGAAAAAAAATTAATCTCTAAAAAGGGAGGACCTCGCGCCTTGCGGTGCGAGGATTATGAAAAAAGAAAAAAGTTTATTTCTTAGGTATGACTAAAGTATAGTTTGCAATTATGACGCCGGTGTGTGGAGTTTATGAGAGATTTGTAAATAAAATTATGAACAAAAATAACAATGGAAAAAGATTAAGCAAATGTTAAGATAATATCTCTCGACTGTTTATAAATTCTCATTTATAATAGGTCTATCAATTATTTTTTTCAGCAGGTTTGTACGAAGGGAAAACATATGAAATTATTAACATTTACAATACCGTGTTACAATTCACAGGATTATATGCGTCACTGCATTGAATCGATTCTTCCGGGAGGGGGAAGATGTGGAGATTCTGATTGTGGATGACGGATCAAAGGATGATACCGCTGCGATTGCAGATGAATATGCCGAAAAAAATATCCAACGATTGTAAAAGCAATTCATCAGGAGAACGGGGGACATGGAGAAGCTGTGAATGCGGGAATCCGCAATGCAACCGGTTTATATTTTAAGGTAGTGGACAGTGATGACTGGGTAGACTGGAACGCTTATCAGGCGATTCTTGCAAAGCTTAGGGAGATTGCAGGGGAAGTGTGGCACTTGATATGCTTCTGGCAAATTATGTATATGAGAAGGAAGGGGCAAAACACAAGCGGGTCATGCGTCAGACCGGTTTTCCGAAAGATCAGATCTTTACCTGGAGTGATGTGCGGCATTTTTTTATAAAGGACATTACATACTGATGCATTCCGTGATCTACCGTACAAAACTTCTCCGGGAATGTGGACTTGAACTGCCGAAACATACTTTTTATGTGGATAACATTTATGTATATAAGCCATTGCCGCATGTGCGGACGATGTATTATATGGATGTGGATTTTTTACCGTTATTTTATCGGAAGAGAGGATCAGTCCGTCAATGAGAAGGTGATGATCAGCCGGATTGACCAGCAGATCCGTGTGAATAAGATCATGATTGACGATGTGGATCTGAATAAAGTGTCCAATTATAAATGCCGGCATTATATGATAAACTATCTGGAAATTATCACGGTTGTCACGACGGTTATGCTGCTGCGTTCCGGCACAGAAGAAAACCTTGAGAAAAAAGCGTGAATTGTGGCGGTATATCAAAAACAAGGATATCGGGCTGTTTCACCGCCTGCGCAACGGCATTATGGGACAGACCATGAATCTGCCGGGAAGAAGCGGAAGAAAAAAATTTCAGTTGCGGCATACCGTCTGTCGCAAAAAGTGGTTGGATTTAATTAAAAAGGTTAACTGTCTTGTCACCTGTAAAGATATGTGCTATACTGCATGTCAAACACTATTGAAATATTCATACAGAAGGTGGCAAAAATGAAAACAGATATTCTGATCGTGGGAAGCGGATGTTCCGGTTTATACTGTGCATTAAATCTTCCGCGGGAGAAACAGATTACAATTATTACAAAGTCAGATGTTAAGAGCAGTGATTCTTATCTTGCACAGGGAGGAATCTGTATGCTTAAGGATGACAGTGATTATGACAGTTATTTTGAGGATACGATGAAAGCGGGACATTATGAAAATGACCGGGAATCCGTATCGATTATGATCCGTTCGTCACAGGATGTGATTCATGACCTGATCGGATTTGGCGTGGATTTTGCCCGTGACGAGAATGGCAATCTTGCATTTACCAGAGAGGGAGCACATTCGGACAAGCGTATCCTTTTTTTCATGAGGATATTACAGGAGAAGAAATTACAAGCAAGCTGCTTGCTGCTGCCCGCAAGTGTCCGAATATTACCATATTGGAAAATACCAGGATGGTAGATATTGTGACGAAGGATAACTGCTGTTACGGAACCGTAATCCGCAGGGAGGACGGTACAATTGAAACGGTGGAAGCGGAGCATACCGTCTGGGCATGTGGAGGAATCGGAGGATTATATCGTCATTCGACCAATTTCCGTCATCTGACCGGAGATGCCCTTGCACTTTCCATCAAACATGGAATCCGTTTGAAAGATGTGAATTATGTACAGATTCATCCGACCACATTCTATTCGCCGGACGAAGAGGAACGCAGTTTTCTGATTTCGGAATCTGTCCGCGGAGAAGGGGCAAAAAGCTTTATGACAAGAATATGAAACGGTTTGTCAATGAGCTGCTGCCGCGTGATCTGCTGGCAGAAGAAATTTATAAGCAGATGGCAAAAGATGGAACAGATCATGTATGGGAAGATCTGCGTACCATTCCAAGAGAAGAATTGATGGAACATTTCCCGAATATTGTGGAACATTGCCGTGAAATGGGGTATGATGTAACCAAAGAATGCATTCCTGTGGTACCGGCACAGCATTATTTCATGGGTGGGGTATGGGTAGATCACGAAAGCCATACGTCCATGGAACGTCTGTATGCTGTGGGAGAGACGGCATGTAACGGAGTACACGGAAAAAACCGTCTGGCAAGTAATTCTCTGCTGGAAAGCCTTGTATTTGCAAAACGGGCGGCAAAGCAGATGAGTGGGCAGAAGGAAACGATTTCCACAGCACCGGAACTGTTTGCGGCAATTGACCGGAGTATCTATGCGGATGCCGCAGCACTGTCGAGCCAGTATCATGAATATGTACGGGAAGCGATTATCGCGGCAGATGCAAAGATGCAGCAGGTACAGGATGCAAGGACAAAAGCAACGGTTGCATTTCGCAAGCAGTGTGCACAGGTCGGATAAAATAAAATAAGAAAATCAGGAGAGAGAGATGTACGATCAGGTAACTTTAAAATTAAATGTAGATCCATGGATTCTCAGTGCTTTAAAAAGAAGATATCACAAGTGAGGATGTCTCCACAAACAGTGTCATGCCTCATCCACAGGCAGGAGAAGTGGATCTTATCTGCAAAGAAGATGGCATTATATGCGGGCTGCAGGTATTCGAGAGAGTGTTTACACTTCTCGATGAAAAGACAACAGTTGAATTTTTTTTTTGCAGGATGGAGCAGAAGTTCATAAGGGACAGCTTATGGCAAAGTGCATGGCGATATCCGGGATGCCCTTTTATGCGGAGAGCGTACCGCACTGAATTATCTGCAGCGTATGAGCGGAATTGCAACCTACACATTCCGTGGCAGAATTATTAAAAGGAACCGGAATCAAACTTCTGGATACCAGAAAGACAACACCAAACAATCGTATTTTTTTGAAAAATATGCAGTAAGAATCGGTGGGTGGAAATAACCACAGATATAATCTTTTTCGACGGGGTATTGCTGAAAGATAATCATATCGGAGCTGCAGGCGGAGTAAAAGAAGCGATTGCTGCTGCAAAGGAGTATGCACCATTTGTACGCAAGATTGAGGTAGAAGTAGAGAATCTGGATATGGTAAAGGAAGCTGTGGAGGCAGGTGCGGATATTATCATGCTGGATAATATGGACACCGATGCGCTGAAAGAAGCCATCGCCTATATTGACGGACGGGCAGAGATTGAAGTTTCCGGAAATGTGACGAAAGAAAATATTGCAAGACTGACCGGGCTTGGCGTAGATTATGTTTCCAGCGGAGCACTGACACATTCGGCTCCGATTCTGGATATTTCTTTGAAAAATCTGCATCCGGTAGAAAATTAAAGAAGGTGGGATTCCAGAAATGAGCGGGGAAGAAAGGCGTGGAAAAATTATACAGGCACTAAAAAAAACAGTGACAAAGCAGTTTCTGCCACGACACTGGCAAAAAAGAATTTGACGTGAGCAGACAGGTCATTGTGCAGGATGTTGCACTTCTTCGGGCAAATGGAAAAAATATATTCTCGACCAACCGGGGGTATCTGATACAGGAAGATGAGGAGACAACCCGTGTATTTAAGGTACAGCATGAAGATGATGAGGTTGAAAAAGAGCTGACAACGATTGTGGATCTCGGAGGAACCGTTGAGGATGTATTTGTATATCATAAGGTATACGGAGTGCTTCGGGCAGAGATGAATATCAAATCCCGTATGGATATCCGCAATTATATGGAGGAGATCCGTTCCGGGAAATCCAGTCTGCTGAAAAAATGTTACTTCCGGATATCATTATCATACGGTCCGGGCGGAACGCGTGGAAATTTTGGATATGATTCAGGAGGAATTGCAGAAGAAGGGGCTCCTTGCAAAACTACAGGACTATGAACCTGTTGATTTTTGGGGACAGAATAATTATAATGAGTAAATGACTACTATTGTGATTAATTGATAAGAAGTCAGAGAAAGAATAAAAAAGGAGAAGGATGGAATGAGCGACGAGTTTACAACAAACGAAAATGGTTCAAAAACACCGGAGGAAACAAACTTTCAGGATTATACGGCACCGGAAAATGAGATCGTACAGAATGAAACATCACAGATGACGCAGGAACAGCCGGAGACTTCTTATGGAGCAACATCGGCAGAGGAAAATCCGCAGCCGGACAATACGGCATATGCGTATGGACAGACTGCGTACCAGCAGGCATATCAGAGTGAACAGTCACAGCCGAATGCATATCAGCAGGCATATTACGGACAGACACAGGCAAAGGGAACAGGAACCGGATTTGGAATTGCCTCACTGGTTCTTGGAATTTTATCTGTTTTTACATTTGCATGCTGCATCAATTATATTCTGGCAGTGCTTGCGATTATTTTCGGTATTGTGCAGATGGTAAAGAACGAGAAAAAGGGGCTGGCGATCGGTGGAATTATTACAGCAGTGATTTCGATTGTTCTTGGGATTGCCGTTTCGCTTTATGCTGTAAATATTGCGGAAAAAATGCAGGATCCGGACAGTCCGTTTTATCAGTATTTTGAAGAGTATGAGCAGAAACTGGAAGAAGGAAAGAGTTCTTTCTAGCCGGGAGTTATAAAAAGGAGAACCTGTTTTACAGGTTCTCCTTTATTCGTATATCGATGTCTGTGTAGTGGAATTCTTCGCAGGAGATGCCCTCAATCAGATAACGGGAGAGCAATTCTACCGGAAGGTATCCCTGCTTGTATGGCTGCTGGCAGATGGTAGCAGTGATAATGCCATCATCGAGCAGTTTTTTTGTGGAAGGAACACAGTCGTAAGTAAAGATACGCATGGCATCGATCCGGCCGCTTTCGACTGCGGCACGGCATCCGCCTGCTACACCGCCGGCTGCAAAATACAGCACATTGATTTCGGGGTGTGAAGCCAGCATTTCTTTGACTTTTTCATAACTTTCATTATCATATCATCATGATTTTCTATTGTTTCCACGATATGAATACGTTCGCCCTTTTCGGAAAGCGTTGAAGTGAAACCCTCGATACGATCGGAGTGACAGAGTACATGTGACGAACCGGTTACAATACCAATATGAATTTCCCCGAATGTCATCAGAGAAACCAGTCCGGCAGCAGTCTGTCCGGACAGGCGGTAATTACTTCCGACATATGCGATCCTGCGGGACAGAATATCGGTGTTTACGGTAATGACCGGAATGTTCATTTCTGTGAGGCGGTCGATTTCCGCGGCAATATATAAAGAATTGAATGGTGCGATAACTAATCCGTTGACGCCTTCCGCAAGCAGTGCTTCCATGGTATTAAACTGTTCGGTCTCATCAAATGGAACCTGACGGATAAGAACGGTGAAATTATAGGCAGATAATTCTTTTGCCTTGGCATTTACGCCTTCAAGGACTTCACTGAAAAAGGATTGGAATCTGGAAATAAAATAACACCGATTTTCAGATTCTTTTTCTGTGCAGCAAGCATCAGTCCTGCTTTGTTGGGTTTATAATTTAATTTTTTCTGCAATTTCACGTACACGGGCTGCAGTATTGGCATTGACGGAACCGCGGTTGTTCAGTACACGGTCAACCGTACCGCGTGAAACACCTGCCAGTTCAGCAATCTGTTTTATAGTGGCCATGTCGTTCCCCCTTGTTGAATTTTTCCTGAATAACTCTTAACAAGGGTAGCATTGATAAGGTAAAATGTCAATTGAAATACAGAAAATGTGTGCGTGCACGACAAGAGTGGGGAAAGTTACTGTACGCTTTCCACAAAATAAGTGCAACCGGTTTGGAAGAAATCACGAAAAGAGAAAAAATTTCGGAAAACAGTTGAAAATATCAGCGCATCGTTGTAGGATATGAGTAGAAACGTGCACGAGCACAAAATTAACATTTCAGAATTGAGGGTTATCATGAATTACATAGGAATTGATCTGGGAACTTCTGCTGTTAAAACTTCTTTTGATGGAGGGCAGTGGAAAAATTTTAAAGATCGTCAGTCGTGAATATCCAATCTGTTTTCCAAAACCGGGATGGTCGGAGCAGAATCCGTATGACTGGTTTACACAGTCAATGGATGGACTGAAGGAATTGCTGGATGGTACAGACAGGAGTCTGGTTGCCGGCATCAGCTTTGGCGGACAGATGCATGGACTTGTAGCACTGGACGATAAGGATGAAGTGATTCGTCCGGCAATTCTCTGGAACGACGGAAGGACGACAAAAAGAGTGCGATTATTTAAATCAGGTAATTGGGAAGGAACGTCTTTCTGCATACACAGCCAATATTTCATTTACCGGATTTACTGCGCCGAAAGTACTCTGGATGAAAAACAATGAACCGGAGAATTTTGCAAAGATTCATAAAATTATGCTGCCAAAGGATTATCTGGCATTTCGCCTGAGCGGCAATTACAGTACGGATGTATCGGATGCGTCCGGAACGCTGTTCTTTTGATGTAAAGAATCGCTGCTGGTCAGAAGAAATGTGTGAGATCTGCAGTATTAAAACAAGCTGGCTTCCAAAAAGTATACGAAAGTTATGAGGAAGTTGGAACGCTGCTTCCGGAACTGGCGAAGGAACTCGGCGTATCGGATCAGGTAAAAATTGTAGCCGGAGCCGGAGACAATGCGGCAGCAGCTGTGGGAACCGGAACCGTTGGAGATGGTGCATGTAACATTTCTTTGGGAACGAGCGGAACCGTATTTATTTCTTCCGATAAATTCGGAGTGGACGAAAATAATGCACTGCATTCGTTCGACCATGCGGATGGAAGTTATCATCTGATGGGTTGTATGCTTTCCGCAGCATCCTGTAATAAATGGTGGATGGATGATATTATCGGCACAAAAGGATTATGGCGCAGAACAGGAAAATATTACGAAGCTTGGAGAAAACCATGTATTTTTCCTTCCATATCTGATGGGGGGAGCGGTCTCCGCACAATGATCCGAAATGCAAGAGGTACTTTTTATCGGTCTGACCATGGATACTACCAGAGCGGATATGACACAGGCGGTACTCGAAGGTGTGGCATTTGCCTTAAGAGATTCTTTTGAGGTGGCACGTTCACTCGGCATTCATATTGCCCGTACCCGTATTTGCGGTGGAGGAGCAAAGAGTCCGCTGTGGAAAAAGATTGTGGCAAATGTGCTCAATATTCCGGTAGATATTCCGGAAAATGAACAGGGATCGTCAATGGGTGGCGCAATGCTTGCAGCAGTAGCTTGTGGAGAATACCCGACCGTCCGCGATGCAGCAGAGGCAATTGTAAAACTGACCGATACGGTAGAACCGGAACCGGAGCTTGCAGCAAAATATGAAGAGCGTTATCAGAAGTTCCGTAAGATTTATCCGGCATGCAGGGATCTGTTTTTGGAACTTGCAAAATAAAATCATATCATCGTATCTAACAAAAAATTAAAATGATTACATACAACAAGGAGGCAAAATCATGATTAATATTCCAGAAGTAAAAGTAGGTATCGTTGCAGTCAGCCGTGACTGTTTCCCGGAGTCTCTTTCCGTAAACCGCAGAAAGGCGCTGATCAAAGCATATACAGACAAGTATGATGCAAAGGATATTTATGAGTGTCCGGTCTGCATCGTAGAGAGTGAAATTCATATGGAGCAGGCGCTGGCAGATATTAAAGCAGCAGGATGCAATGCGCTGTGTGTATACCTTGGAAACTTCAGATAGAAATTTCCGAGACCATGCTTGCAAAATATTTTGATGGACCAAAGATGTTTGTTGCAGCAGCAGAGGAGTCCCAGAACAATCTGGTTCAGGGACGTGGAGATGCATACTGCGGTATGTTAAATGCAAGTTACAACTTAAAACTTCGCAATGTCGGTGCTTACATTCCGGAATATCCGGTTGGAGATGCAGAGGATTGCGCAGATATGATTCACGACTTTTTACCGATTGCAAGAGCAGTAGAAGGACTTGCAAACTTTAAAAATCATTTCCTTTGACCAAGACCAACGAATTTCCTTGCATGCAATGCTCCAATCCAGCAGCTTTATAATCTGGGCGTGGAAATTGAGGAAAATTCAGAGCTTGATCTGTTTGAGGCATTCAACAACCACGCAGGAGATCAGCGTATTCCGGAGGTTGTTGCAGATATGAAAGCAGAACTCGGTGAGGGAAACAAAAAGCCGGAGATTTTAGAGAAACTTGCACAGTATGAACTGACACTGCTTGACTGGATTGAGGCGCACAAAGGTTCCCGCAAATATGTTGCAGTAGCAGGTAAATGCTGGCCGGCATTCCAGACACAGTTTGGATTTGTTCCATGCTATGTCAACAGTCGTCTGACCGGAAGAGGCATTCCGGTATCCTGCGAAGTTGATATTTACGGCGCACTGAGTGAGTTTATCGGCACCTGCGTGAGCGAGGATGCTGTCACACTGCTCGACATCAATAACTCCGTTCCGAAGGATATGTACAAAGAATCTATCGAAGGAAAATTCAACTATACACTTCAGGATACCTTTATGGGATTCCATTGTGGCAATACCTGCTCAAAGAAGCTGGCATCCTGTGAGATGAAAAACCAGATGATCATGGCAAGAAGCCTTCCTGTCGAAGTAACAAACGGTACCCTTGAGGGAGATATTGCACCGGGCGATATCACATTCTACCGCCTGCAGTCCACTTCCGACAATAAGCTGCGCGCGTATGTGGCACAGGGAGAAGTCCTTCCGGTTGCAACCCGTTCGTTCGGAAGCATTGGCGTATTTGCCATTCATGAGATGGGACGTTTCTACCGTCACGTGCTGATCGAGAAGAACTATCCGCATCACGGAGCGGTTGCATTTGGGCATTACGGAAAGGCTCTGTTTGAGGTATTTAAGTATATTGGGGTTCCGATGGAGGATATCAATTACAACCAGCCGGCATCTCTGCCTTATCCGACGGAGAATCCGTTCGCATAAAGAAAAAAATAATATGGGGAATAAGCACCAGCTTGGGCCTGTAGATGTCTGCAGGTTAAGCTGGTGCTTTTTAAATGGGAGTTTCATCCCAAAGATACCAAGTGAAACAGGAAAACTAAAATCATTTGGCAGGTAATTCATCCGGCAGCAATACAGAAAATGACAACAGTACAAAGTAAAATTTCAGATTTTCAAAAAAAAGAAAAAGTATGGTATTATAAAACTGGCATCACGGATGCCGGTTCTATAATAAAAAAATCTGAGGTGATTGTACAATGAAACAGGAAAATTATATACGTGGCATGATAATGATCATTTTGTCGGCATTCTTTTTTGCGTGTATGAATGTGAGTGTGCGGCTGGCGGGAGATCTGCCGTCCGTACAGAAAAGTTTTTTTCGGAATCTGGTAGCTGCATTTTTTGCGGCAATTATTCTTATCAAAAATCATACAGCACCTAAGGTGGAAAAAACACAGTGGGGTTCACTGTTTTTACGCTGTGCATTTGGGACACTTGGAATTCTTTTGTAATTTCTACGCGATTGATCACCTGCTGGTGGCAGATGCTTCTATTTTAAATAAATTATCTCCCTTTTTTGCAATTATTTTTTCCTTCCTGTTATTAAAAGAAAAAGATAAAACCAGCTCAGGCAATGTGCGTTATACTGGCATTTGTCGGCTGTTTGTTTGTGGTAAAACCGGGGTTTGAAAATGCACATCTGATCCCTGCGCTTATTGGCGTATGCGGAGGACTGGGTGCAGGAATCGCATATACAATGGTGCGGAAGATGGGTACACACGGAGTAAAGGAATCGGTCATTGTGTTTTATTTTTTCCTGCTTTTCCTGTATTATTGTGATACCGTGGATCGTATTTCATTATCAGCCGATGTCACTGCGGCAGTTGTTGACGCTGCTTCTTGCGGGACTTTTTGCAGCGGGAGGACAGTTTACGATCACCGCAGCATATACCTATGCACCCGCCGGAAAAATTTCTATTTTTGATTATTCACAGATTTATTTTTGCAACATTACTTGGATTTCTTTTTATTCGCGGAGATTCCGGATCGATACAGTCTGATAGGATATGGATTGATCATTCTGGCTTCACTGGGAAATTTTCTGTATAACTGGAAACACAAAGATTAAAGGAGTATTCACATGTCGATTATTTCATTTCGGTGTCATACAACCATTCATCTGGCACCATTGGTAAATCAGGAAACCATTCATCAGGATATGGATAGGGGACAGCAGCTTATGTCAAGGATCAATCAGGGAATCCTTAGGGAGATAAAGCCCAAAAACCCACTGGTTGAATGGTATTACTGGAAGGACAAACACACAGTTTCGGATGTCACAGAGCATAGTTTGTTTAAGATGGCGCAGGGGATGCTGTCCCCGTGGAAAATGATAATTACCGGTTGGAAGAGATCGAAGAATTAAATAATGCATGGTAGTTTATGATAAAAAACTGAACACATTTTTTGCGTTTGACCCGGCAATTACGACATTGCAAAAAGATGAGAAGCGAAACCGTGTGCTGGTAGTCTGTGAAGACAAGGAACGCGGGCTGATTGATGTTATTGAAGCGGGAGCTCTGCTGCTTGAGTGTCTGCGTGCATTTACAGGGATAGAAGAACTTTGCTTTCTTCCGGTCAACCCGGACTACTATATATGGACAGGAACGGTGACAGGGATTGACGGATTGAAGATGCGCAGTAATGGATATGCCGGTACCTGGCTGCTTCTGCAGAGTGAAAGCCAGGTGAAGAAATTGCGGATGCTTGCAACCATTTACAGTATGGATTATCCGAATCTGGTAGATTCGGATGAACTGGCACGCAGACTGGCAAAGGAGGAAGCCGCAGGGCAGTGCATCCGAAGCAGGCATGGGATCGTGCTGTTTACGGAAGAGGGACTTGTGTATATGGATGGAACAAATCCGGACAATGACTGGGAACTGAAGTATCCGATTTATGAGAATGACTGTTATTATGAGATGCTGAGATTTGCCTTACCGGAAACAGGTATCCGGGGAACTGGAAAATTACTGTGCATGGAAAGCCTGGCTGAACAGGAATTTTACTTGACATCTGAAAGAATCATTACTATACTTAAAACCAAAGGTGAAAAACGAAGACGAAGACAGTAACTGTGATAGGAAAGTCAAAGAGAGTTGGAACAGGTGAGAGCCAATACGAGTAATATGACAGTGAAAATCACTTCCGAGTTGCGGATCGAAATCCCAGGAGAGTAGAGTTCGACGTATTTCCAGCGTTATGGGAACGAAGTATGCAAATCCTTTTTGAATAAGGGATTTAAGTACATGGTAATCAGGTGGTATAACGTGACCCCGCGTCCTAATTACTGGACGTGGGGATTTTTTATTTCAGAATCATAAATGCAGGAGGAAAATATGTACAACAAAGTAGATACCAATATGAACTTTGTCGATCGCGAAAAAGAAACGGAAAAATTCTGGCGCGAAAATGATATCTTCAAAAAAATCCATGGAAGAACCGTAAGGAAGGCGAGACTTACATTTTATGACAGATCCGCCTACGGCAAACGGAAAACCACATATCGGACATGTAGAGACACGTACCATCAAGGATATGATTCCAAGATTCCAGACCATGAAAGGAAAGTACGTTCCACGGAAAGCCGGATGGGATACCCACGGTCTTCCGGTAGAAATCGAAGTGGAGAAACTTCTTGGACTGGATGGAAAGGATCAGATCGAAGCATATGGTCTTGAGCCATTCATCAAAAAGTGTAAAGAATCCGTCTGGAAATATAAGGGTATGTGGGAAGATTTCTCAAATACGGTAGGTTTCTGGTAAATATGGACAATCCATACGTTACCTATGATGACAATTTCATTGAATCCGAGTGGTGGGCATTAAAAGAGATCTGGAACAAAGGACTTCTCTACAAGGGATTCAAGATCGTGCCTTACTGCCCTCGGTGTGGGACTCCGCTTTCCGCACAGGAAGTTGCACAGGGATATAAAAATTAGTAAAAAGAAAAATCTGCAGTTGTCCGTTTTAAGGTTGCCGGAGAGGATGCGTATTTTCTGGCATGAATGCACAACTCCGTGGACACTGCCAAGTAACGTGGCACTTTGTGTAAACCCGAATGATACCTATATCAAGGTAAAAGCAGTAGATGGTTATACGTATTATCTGGCAGAGGCACTGGCAGACAAGGTGCTTTCTCCACTTCTTTCCAAAGAGGATAAAGAGGCAGGAAAGAAAGCCTACGAAGTGTTTGAAACCTACAAGGGACAGGATCTTGAACGCAAAAGAATATGAGCCTCTTTATGCCTGTGCAAAGGAACTGGCAGATAAGCAGGGCAAGAAAGGCTTCTTTGTGACCTGCGATACTTATGTCACCATGTCCGATGGTACTGGAATCGTTCATATCGCACCTGCATTTGGTGAGGATGATGCCAATGTCGGAAGAAACTACGACCTTCCGTTTGTACAGTTCGTAAATGGAAAAGGAGAACTGACTGAGGAGACACCGTTTGCCGGTATGTGGGTAAAGGATGCCGATCCGGAAGTATTAAAGGATTTAAGTGCCAGAAAGCAGCTATTTGATGCTCCGAAGTTTGAACATGAGTATCCACACTGCTGGAGATGTGACAAGCCTCTGATTTATTATGCAAGAGAGTCCTGGTACATCAAAGAGACTGCAGTAAAGGATGATCTGATCCGCAATAACAACACTGTTAACTGGATTCCGGAATCCATCGGTTCCGGACGTTTCGGAAACTGGCTGGAAAACATTCAGGACTGGGCAATTTCCGTAACCGTTACTGGGGTACTCCACTTAACATCTGGGAGTGTGCGTGCGGACACAGAGAATGTATCGGAAGCCGCGCTGAATTAGCAGAAAAAGCCGGTGATCCAAAGGCAGCAGAGGTAGAACTTCACAGACCATATATTGATGCGGTGACGATCAAGTGTCCGGAGTGTGGCAAGGATATGCACCGTGTACCGGAAGTATTGATTTGCTGGTTTGATTCCGGAGCCATGCCCTTTGCACAGCATCACTATCCATTTGAAAATAAAGAAGTATTTGAGCAGCAGTTCCCGGCCGACTTTAGCTCCGAGGCCGTGGACCAGACCAGAGGCTGGTTCCATTCTCTTATGGCAGAATCGACACTGCTTTTTCAACAAAGCACCTTATGAGAACGTCATCGTGCTCGGACATGTACAGGATGAAAACGGACAGAAGATGTCCAAGTCCAAGGGAAATGCCGTAGATCCGTTTGATGCCCTGAGACATACGGCGCAGACGCTATCCGCTGGTATTTCTATACGGCATCCGCACCATGGATTCCAAAGAGATTCTCCGGCAAGCTTGTGCTCGAAGGTCAGCGTAAATTTATGGGAACGCTCTGGAATACCTATGCGTTCTTCGTACTTTATGCAAATATTGACCAGTTTGACGCTACAAAATACAAGCTGGAGTATGACAAATTATCGGTTATGGATAAGTGGCTGCTATTCTAAGCTCAATTCTGCAGTAGCTGGTGTGGATGAAAGTCTTTCTAATTATAAGATTCCGGAAGCTGCAAAATATCTGCAGGAGTTTGTTGATGATATGAGTAACTGGTATGTCCGCCGCTCCCGTGAGCGTTTCTGGGCAAAAAGGCATGGAGCAGGATAAGATCAATGCTTATATGACATTGTATACCGCACTTGTTACAATCAGCAAAGCGGCAGCACCGATGATTCCGTTTATGACAGAAGATATTTATCGCAATCTGGTATGCTCCATTGATCCGTCTGCACCGGAAAGTATTCACCTGTGTGACTTCCCAACGGTGGATGAGAAGATGATCGACAAGGATCTGGAAACTGCAATGGATGAGGTATTAAAGATTGTTGTTATGGGACGTGCGTGCCGGAACAGTGCCAATATCAAAAAACCGTCAGCCGATTGGCCAGATGTATGTGAAGGCACCGGAAGCACTGAGTGATTTTTATAAGGATATCATTGCAAGATGAGCTAAATGTGAAGAATGTGACGTTTACGGATGATGTTTCTTCTTATACCGATTATCAGTTTAAACCACAGCTTCGTACCGTGGGTCCGAAAATATGGAAAATATTTAAAACAGATTCAGGCTGTCCTGTCAGAACTTGACGGAAATGCTGCAATGAAAGAACTGAAGGAGAACGGATGTCTGAAACTTGACAGCGTAAGTTCCGAGGTTGTATTATTGGAAGAGGATCTGCTGATTACCATGACGCAGGCAGAAGGCTTTGTGACCGAGGGGGATAACAACGTGACAGTTGTTATGGATACAAGACTGACTCGGAACTGATCGAAGAAGGTTTTGTACGTGAGCTGATCAGTAAGATTCAGACTATGCGTAAAGAGGCTGGTTTTGAAGTTATGGATCATATTGCTGTTTCCTATACAGCAGACGAGAAGGTAACTGGTATTTTCAATAAATATGGAGAAAAGATCCAGACAGAGGTACTTGCAAATACTATCACCTGCAGGCACACTTGCCGGATATCAGAAAGAATGGAGCATTAACGGTGAGAAGGTTACGCTGGCAGTGGAAAAACAATAGTGTCACGCAAACCAGGCACAGAGGAGGACTTTTTTGATGCGAGACAAAGTGTTTAGTAAAAAGGAGTTTATTGCTTCCGTGACAGAAAATGTCAAGACGATGTATCGTAAGACATTGAAAGAAGCGACACAGCAGGAGATTTATCAGGCTGTTTCCCTGGCTGTCAAGGATGTTGTCATGGATGAATGGATGGCAACACAGCAGGTCATTGAAAAAGATGACCCTAAGATATTGTATTATATGTCCATGGAGTTTCTGATGGGCAGGGCACTGGGGAATAATCTGATTAATCTGGGGGCTTATGGGGAAGTAAAAAGAAGCACTTGAAGAGATTGGACTGGATTTAAGTGTCATTGAAGACCAGGAGCCGGATCCGGCTCTTGGAAATGGCGGACTTGGCCGGCTGGCAGCATGTTTTATGGATTCTCTTGCTACTCTGGGCTATGCCGCATATGGATGTGGAATCCGTTACCGCTACGGTATGTTCAAGCAGCAGATTATTGATGGATTTCAGGTCGAAGTACCGGATAACTGGTTAAAGGACGGATATCCGTTTGAACTTCGCAGACCGGAATACTGCTACGAGATCAAGTTTGGTGGTCATGTGGAAGAAACCGCAGGGGAGGACGGAAATCTGCACTTTGAGCAGGTAGGGTATCAGTCTGTTCTTGCAATTCCTTATGATATGCCGATCGTTGGCTACGGCAACCATGTGGTAGATTCCCTGATGATCTGGGATGCACAGCCGAAGGAAGAGTTTTCACTGGATTCCTTTGACCGTGGAGATTACGATCAGGCAGTGGAGCAGGAAAATCTTGCCCGCAACCTGGTAGAGGTGCTGTATCCGAACGACAATCACGTAAAAGGAAAGGAACTGCGCTTAAAACAGCAGTATTTCTTTGTTTCCGCAAGTATCCAGCGTGCGCTGGAGCGTTTTTAAGAAACATCACAATGATCTGCATGATCTGCCAAAGAAGGTAACGTTCCAGATGAATGATACCCATCCGACGGTTGCTGTTGCAGAACTGATGCGAATCCTTCTGGATGAGGAAGGCATGTCATGGGATGAGGCATGGGAGATCACAACACACTGTGTAGCTTATACCAACCATACCATCATGGCAGAGGCACTTGAAAAGTGGCCGATCGACATCTTCCAGAGACTGCTTCCGCGTGTATATCAGATCGTGGATGAGATCAACCGCCGTTTTGTAGAAGAGATCCGTGCAAAATATCCGGATAATGAGGAGAAGGTGCGCAAGATGGCAATTCTCTACGACGGACAGGTGAAGATGGCAAATCTTGCAATTGTTGCCGGATATTCTGTCAACGGTGTGGCAAGACTGCATACAGAGATTCTTGAGAAGCAGGAACTTCGTGATTTCTATGAACTGTTTCCAGAGAAATTTAACAATAAAACCAACGGTATCACACAGAGACGTTTCCTTGCACATGGAAATCCACTGCTTGCAGACTGGGTAACAAAGCATGTCGGAAAAGACTGGATCACAAGTCTTGCGAAGGTCGAGGATCTGACAAAATATGCAACCGATCCGAAAGCACAGCAGGAATTTATGGAGATCAAAAAGCAGAACAAGATCCGTCTGGCAAAATACATCAAGGAGCACAATGGTATCGAAGTCGATCCGGATTCTATCTTTGATGTACAGGTTAAGAGACTGCATGAATATAAGAGACAGCTGATGAACATCCTGCATGTGATGTATCTGTATAACCAGATCAAGGAAAATCCGGGCATGGATTTCTATCCGAGAACCTTTATCTTCGGAGCAAAGGCTGCAGCCGGATATCGTACGGCAAAGAAGACCATCAAGCTGATTAACGCTGTTGCGGATGTAATCAATAATGATCCATCCATCAACGGTAAGATCAAGGTGGTATTCATTGAGGACTTACCGTGTATCCATTGCAGAGTGGATTTTTGCGGCAGCAGATGTCAGCGAGCAGATTTCCACAGCAAGTAAAGAGGCATCCGGAACCGGAAACATGAAGTTTATGTTAAATGGTGCGATTACACTTGGAACCATGGACGGAGCGAATGTTGAGATGTACGAGGAAGTCGGTGCTGACAATATCTTTATCTTCGGCATGAGCGCAGATGAGGTTATCGCACATGAGCAGCATCATGATTACAATCCATATGATATTTACAATAATGATGAGGATATCAAGAAGGTTGTCAACCAGCTGGTAGATGGAACGTATTCTCATAATGACCGTGAGTTGTTCCGTGAACTGTACAACTCACTGTTAAACCCACAGCAGGGACAGGTGGCAGACCGCTACTTTATCCTTGCAGATTTCCGTGCATATGCAAATGCACAGAAGAAGATCGGTGCTTATTACACCAACAAGAGCGCGTGGGCAAAGTCTGCAATTTTAAATATTGCGCACAGTGGTAAATTCTCTTCTGACAGAACCATTCAGGAATATGTCGATGATATCTGGAAACTGGATAAGATTGAAGTGAATACGGAAGGCTGTTAATCGCTTGATGGCAGTAAAAAAGGCGGGAACCTGGTTGCGGTTTCCGCCTTTTTTCGCGTAAAATACTGGTCAAAAATTTCCTTTGTGGTAGCATTTTCAGGATCAGTTTGACGTAGATAAAAAGAAATGGTAATATAAAAAATGGAGGAGAATATCGATGAAAATTGCAATATGTGATGATGAAAAACATTACTGCAAACAGATACAGGAATGTGTGGAAATATATTTGGACAAGCATCATATATACGGGAAAACAGAAATTTTTATGGATGGAAATGCCTTGTTAGAAAGAGGTATGCTGGCGGAATTTGATGCTTTGTTTCTAGATGTGGAATTTGGTGGAAAAGCGCAGGGAATGAAAATTGCAAGAGAGGTGCATCAGAGAACTGCAATGCTTCCGATTGTATTTGTGTCGGCATTTATTAAATATTCCGTAGAAGGATATCGCGTAAATGCGCTACGTTATCTTTTGAAAAATGCAAAAGATTTGCAGAAAGAAATAGAAGAAAGCATGGATACCGTTCTTTCCGTGTATACGCAGAGACAAAAAGAAAAAAACATTTCGGTTTCGGGGGAGACCGTAACGCTTTTACTGGATCAGATTATGTATATTGAAAGCAAAGCTCATCAGCTGTTTTTTTATTTGTGCGATGATACCTGTCGATGTATGGGAAAACGGACACTTGATGAAATGCAGAGAGAACTGACGGAGGATGAAGGAAGATTTTTGCGTATCCATAAAAGTTTTTTGGTGAATATGAACGACATCAGTACGCTCAAACGTTATCAGGTTCAGTTATTTTCGGGAAAACAGCTGCCGATTCCGCGAGAGCGTTATGCAGTGGTGGAAATGCAGTATGAGGAGTGGAAAAACAGAAATGATTGATTTTGTGGAAAATCTGTTTTTTATTTTAATTGAGACGATATGTTGCTGTCTGTATTTTCAAACGTTTTCAAAATTTCGGTTTACAAAGAAAATACAAATCTTGCAATTTATTGGGCTGACAGGGTGTATGACAGCGGTAATCTATCTTTTTGCAACAATTCCTTTTTTGGAAAATGCCAACAGTCTGGTTTTTTTTATTTGCGGTATCGATGTATGGAATGTTTCAAATGAAATTTTTCGAAGCATTGGGAATGGGAGCTTTGTACTATGCCCTTCTTCTGGTTGTGGATGTATTGGCATATGCCTGTAATGACATTTTGCAATTTCGTATGGGAGGGGAAACAAAAAGTGTATGGGTGGAAAGCATGGCTGATTGCATTGCTTGGGAAAATGTTCTTATTTATAATTATTCTTTTGGTAAGACGAATATTCGGGAAATCGGCAGTAGAAACACTCTCGAAGAGAGAATGGATAAAGTTTCTGGTATTTCCGATATTCACCATTTTTATGATCGCATGGATGCTGGTGGTCGTTCAGAGTTCACAGGCGGGATCTGGAAAAATCCCTATAGTGTTGGCATTTTCACTGGTAGGACTCAATGTTTTTATTTATGGATTGCTCTATGATATCCTTCAGAAAGAAGTCAGGACAAGAGAATATATGGTGTCCATGGCGAAAGCAGAGGGAAAAATACAATTATATCAAAAGCAGACGGCTTTTATACATGATTACCAGAATCAGATGCAGTGTGTCAGAACATTGCTGATGAAAAAAAAAAATTACAAGGAGGCAGAGCAGTATTTGGAGCAGATGTGTAATGTGGGTGCGGATGTATGGAATGTTATTGATACGAATCATATGATCGTAAATGCGGTTCTCAACGCAAAATATCAGGAAGCACAGGAAAGTGGAATTGGAGTTACGATAAAGATTAATGATTTATCTGGCTGGAGGATGGCTTACAATGATGTGACGATATTGCTTGCAAATTTGCTTGATAATGCAATTGAAGCCTTGCAAATTATGCGAAGACAAAAAAGCATATCTGGTTTAAATGTGTTCAGGAATCGGGAAAAAAATTATTTTATCCGTAAAAAATACATATTGCGAAATGAATAGGAAAAAAAAGAAAGAGGGACTACACGGAATAGGATTAAAAAAATGTAGAACATGTGATCACATCTTATGGTGGAAATTACAGTATAAAAAAAAAAAATACAGGGAAAATTTATTGTGACTATTTTATTCTGGATGGAAGAATAGAGATTCAAGCAGCTGAAAAGAGAACTTTTACAGATATTATGTAAGGGTTCTCTTTTTTTGTTGTGATAAATGGTCGAATTTTGTACCAGTAATGCTGTTTTTTGTTCATAGGCTTGCTTGGAGAAAATTATTCTTATAATGTAAAAATGGAGGTAGAATATAAAGTTTAAATAATAGTTTAGAAAGGAAGTGAAAAATAAAATGTTGAAGCTGTCAGAAAAAAACATTAAAAGTGCTTTGGAAAATTGCTACAACAAGAGAAGTGGATAAGCAGAAATTATCATGGCCGCCACTTTGTGCGGGAATTTATCATCAACCTAAAAGACCAAAGAAAAATAAAAAGATAAGGAGTAAAGTTTATGAAAATAAAATGGAAACGAGCAGTGAGCATTATACTTGTAATGACACTTATGGTAACTTTCGCCCAATGGAAGGTTTACGCGGATGAAGAAAAAAGAAACGACAGAGATAGTTGAAAATAATTTGGAAGTTGTATATCAGGAGAAAGAATATAAGATAATCATTAGTTTGAAAGAACATTGGGATAGTGGATATAATGCTAATGTAAAAATTGAAAATATAGGTGAGGAAACAATTGAAAACTGGTATTTGCAGTGGGTGTATGAAGAAGATATTACAAATATCTGGAATGCTGAAGTGAAGTCACATCAAGATGCAAACTATATAATTAAAAATGTTACATGGAATCAGGATATTGAATCAGGAAAATCAATTGAATTTGGTTTTAGTGGAAATAAAAGTTTTACAGGCTTTCCAAAAGAATGTAAACTGGTTGGCGATAGCTCGGAAGTGAAAAAAAAGATGATTATACAATTCAATATCAGTTGGATAGTGATTGGGGAGATGGCTTTACAGGGAGAGTTTTAATTACAAACAATACAGAGCAGACACTAGAAGATTGGGTATTGGAAATGGATTTTGCGCGTCAAATTACAAATATTTGGGATGGAAAAATCAAATTACATGAAGAAAAAAATCATTATATAATTCAAAATGCTGGATATAATAGTAATATAATGGCGGGGCAAACTATTTCATTTGGATTTAATGGAATAAATGGAAAAAAAGGAAATGGAGCCGGAAGCATATCATTTGTATTCATATAATGATGAAGCTGAACAATATAAGACGATTCATTTTGAACTTAATATTGATCCGGATGGAGTTACGAATATACCAGAGGATCAAATTGTGGAAACAGGTAAATATATGCAGGAACCAGAACAAAATCCACAAAAAAAGATGGATATGTTTTTTTTGGGATGGAGTACAGATGTAAATGGAGATGAATATTTTATTCCGGATGAAACACCTATTGTAAAAGATTTAGTGCTTTATGCAGATTGGTTTAATTATATAGATGAAACAGATACAGATAAAGATGGTTTAAGTGATGAGTTAGAGAGAATATTAGAAACAGATCCATTGAAAGAAGATACAGATGGAGATGGAATAAATGATAGAATAGAAATTGATCAGTTGCGAACAGATCCGACAATGTCGGATAGTGATCAAAATGGCATAGAAGATGGGGAAGAGGATAGTGATGAAGATGGTTTAAAAAAATAAAGAGGAATTGGAGATTGGAACAGATCCGATGAATGAGGATACCGATGGGGATGGATTGAATGATTTTGAAGAAATAAATACATATGGGACAGATCCAGTGAATGAGGACTCTGATGGGGATGAAGTTTCAGATAAAAAAGAAATTGAAATAGGGACAGATCCACTGAAAAAAAAAAGAAGAAAGTTTTCATGTTACAGAACAAGCGGAAGGTGATGGAAAAGTGCAGGCATCTGTTACGATTGATTTAAATGGTGAACAGGTTGAAACACTTACGGTAAAACCAACCGAACTGAATTCCTTTTTCCAAAAGAAATGCCTGGATACATTGGAAATGCATATGAATTTTCTGTAGATGGAACGTTTGATTCTGCAAAGTTGTCTTTTTACATTTGACGAGGAATTATTAAAAAGATAAGGATTTTGACCCGATAATTTATTATTATAACGAAAACATAGGAATGGAGGAAATGCCAACATCCATTCATGGAAATACGGCGACAACCGAAACAACACATTTTTCAAAATATATTTTATTAAACAGGAAAGAGTATGAAAAAATCATTTACTTGGATTGATAGTTCTCCAATCGATGTGTATAATAATGCTGAAGTTGTTTTTGTTATGGATGATACAGGGAGCATGAAGACAAATGATAAATCTTTTAAACGTCTTTCAGCAGCAAAGAGTATGATAGAAAATCTACCGGATTCCTGTAAGATAGGTATAGTACGATTTAGTAATGAATCTAAGAAACTAACAAAGAAGCTTGTGACAAATAAAACAGAAGCCGAAAAATATCTTACTACCGATTATTTTTCTTCGAGTGGCAGTACAGAAATGTATAAAGCGGTAAAAAATACATTTTCACTATATGAGTCAAGTGATATAAAAACACTTAAGATCATGATAGTGCTTACGGATAGTGCTTCAAAAAATTTAGAAGAGCATGATGTAACCGTACAGCAGGCAAAAAGAAAAAGATATCCGAATATATACCATTGGGCTTGGAACTGCAACAAATTATTTTAAAAAATATCTAAAACCATTGGCTGAAGATACAGATGGAGCATTTTATATGGCAACGGATGCTACGAAGATAAAGGATGTATTTGAAAAATGTAATCAAAGAATTGATTTACAGATGGATAGTGATGGAGATGGATTATGTGATTATGCAGAAGATAATTTGACTTTGTTTAACGGGGTAAAAATAACAACGGATAGATACAAAGCTGATAGTGATGAGGATGGATTAAGCGATGGCGAAGAAATACTTGTAACAAGACCACAATATTGCGATAATGGGAAAAAAAAATGAGACTTGTATTATTGGGGAAATCAAATCCATGTAGTAGTGATAGTGATGGAGATGGACTGAATGATGGAAGAGTATCGTTTAAAAATGGAAATATTATTGCACCGAAAAGATCCAGATCCTAATAATGCAAATGAACCGATGGGATTATGGAATGCGCATATTGACCAACAGAAAGTAAGAGTAAGCAGAAAATATGAATTTGAACATGATTATTCAAAGAAACAGCTGCAAAAATATATAAATAATGGAATGAAGAAAGGAACCACCAAGAAGACGGTACACCAAATTGTCGAATGGGCATTGGATATGAGAAATACCGTAAACCAAAATGAAAAAAAAAGATTAAGTGCTTTGCAAAGTTTTTAAAAAAAGATTTACAAGTGGAAAGGAAGCAACGGAGGCGGGGGCAGCTATTTTAAATTTTGTAAAAGATACAGATGATGAGGCATATCATTCCCAGGTAGAAACTTGGCAAAGAAGTTTTGGATATAATGTGTTTTATGATGAAGTATTCCGGATTGGAACAAAGATGAATGAAAAAAGATTTTCCATTCAAAGTAGGAAATGAAGAGTATGCGCTTTGGATGTGGAAAGGGAATTACTGGAATTTGCATAGTGGAGCAGAAATAGGGTTGTACAAATATGATAGAACCCATGCTGGAACAAAACATTATGATGCCATTGATTTTGAAGTACCAATGCGTTTGAGTTTGTATCGATATTCTAACAATGGGAAGCAGATCGATACGATATTTAACTGGTATCCATATGGTGGTCAATGGTGGATTACAGGATTTAGTGGAGATAATTCTCAATTCAGAAATACAAATTGTAATAACATGGCAGCTATTGGGGTATGTTGATTTATCAAAACATATAGATATATATAAAGGGATTAGGAATGCTGGCAGAAATTATAAAGGGGATAGAAAGACCGCGAATAATAAGTATTTGATTTTTGATGATAAAAATTATTTGATTTGGATATATTGGTACGAAGGAATTAAATAAATAATGCCCAAAAAACATTTATAATAATACTGGTAATGGAACTATGTACTGCTCTGGATAATGGAAGGATGGTAGGAAAATGATGAAAAAAAAAATGATCGTAAATGACATTTTATGTTTATTCAGTTGTTTTTTTTGATGGGATGTAATGCAATTAAAGAAGATAATACAAAGGTATACGTTGATTCTTATAGCCAAACAGCTCTGCAACAGGCTGACATCATTATGGATGGCATTCAGTCAGAAAATTGCGAAAGAAATAGCAGATATTTTTTGCACTTATATCAAAAAAAATCATCCGGAGCTGCAAACAGATATAAAAGCATGGATGAAATATATTGATGGGCAATATTATATCTTATGATCCGCCAACAACAGAAAGAGGATCGTTAAATACCGGGGAATCAGGAGTGGAAATGTTGGTTATGGAAGCTGATATTGATAATGTGAAGACGGATACCGGAAAAACTTACTGCATAGGTATGGGGTCATATTCTGTATTTAAAAAATCATTCAGATTGCGTAGGAGTGACAGATTTATTAATTCGTGATTTGGATGCAGAAAAAGAAAACAAAGAGGATTCGCAAGTTAGAGTGGAATATGATGATATATGGACGATAGAATATGGAAAATGAAATAAAGCGGTTAGAAAAAAATAGAAGTGTCACGAGAGTAGTAATGCTGGTAATCATGCTGGCAATCGTATTGAGTGCATGCACAGTTTCGGCAGGTGGGGAACCGCATGTAAAATCCAAAAGTGAAAAAGCAATTGAGCAGGCAAAAACAATACTACAGGGGATAAAATCCGGTGATGCAGAGAAAATAGCAGATCAGTTTAGTCCGATTTGCGAAAGAAAAACATCCGGAATTAGAAAATGATATCAAAAAATGGATGGGTTTTTTAGACGGAGAAATTATATCCTATGGTGAACCTGTTCGTGATTTTGGGGATGCAACATGGGATGAAGATGGATATATTATATGGGGAGGAAGTATAGAAATTGATAATGTAAAAACCGATACAGGGAAAACATATGAGATTGTTTATGGGGTGTATGCTACAGTAAGGGATCATCCAGAATATGAAGGGGGTGACAGATTTACTTGTAATTGATACCAAAAAAAAAGAAAAGGCAAATATGGAAGATAAAGACATAGATCTTTCTGATGCGCAGAAAAGCGTGGGCTATGATGATGTTTATTGGGAGTGGTAGACAAAGGAACAGTAGGAGAAAAAAGTTATGGCGTTTGTGACAATGATTTTTTGCATACATGGTAATAGCTGGAGTAATTGCAATGGTGATTGCCGGGACAATCAGCACGATAGGTCTTATTGTCTTGATTATATCGTTGATTCGACGGCACAGGGCTAAAGTCCGGGGAGAAACGCCAAAAAAAATTTGGTTTGATTACAGGGTGGATTTTGTTTTTGCTGCCAATATTTGTAGTTATTAGTTTTATAGTCTATTGGTTTGTTTGAATATTGAGTTGGTGGAAGTGGAGATAATGTTAGATCAAATAATTAAAAATTGTCTGGATCAAATGCAGGAAAAAAAATCTGATTATGGAAGACAACAGGGAATATTATCAGTATGCTATGGAACTATTGGTAGAAGAAAGTTTGACAGTTGGAACAATACTTGTGGTAATTATATGTATGCAGGAATTTGTGAATGGGGTGATTTTTCTTATTTCATTTTTGGCTTTACGAAGAAGAACTGGTGGTTTTCATATGAAGACGTTTAAAGCATGCTACGTGGCAACCATCAGGACATTTATAGGTGTTTTGCTTGTGAAAAATATTATGTATACATATTCAAAATTGTTGCTTGTTTTTACCTGTATAGCGGCTAGTTATCTTTTGATTGTAGGTACGATGAATCATCCTAATATAGATATGGATAAAATAGAATTGTTGGCAAGTAAAAAATGTGCCAGAATGGTATGTATAATAGAATTGTTAATGATTATAGTTGGAATGCAAATTAGAAATTTTGAAGAAATTTCTATAATGATATCATTGGCAATTATATTATGCTCTGTTTCTATGAAACTTGCGCAGCTTGTGAGACAAAAAATATAACATTGCGGAGAAAATAATGGGAATTGTATTAACTAAGTTAGTGCGATTCCCATTATCTGATAGTTTGTGAAAACTAAGGAATGCCGTGTATGGAATGAGAGAGCAACTAATTAACCGTGGTTAGAGCCGCATACTTGATTTATGGAAGTTTTAAAAAGCCTTTCTGTGGGAAATGATAGTACATCATCATCAATAATAATTAACGGATACATTAATTGTTGTCTGGTCAAAAATTCCCTTTGTATTTAAAATGATTTTCTGTGTAGCATCGTTAAGCAACAGATTTGTATCTTCCACACAGCGGTTTTCGACAGTATAGACATGTCTGCCGATATGGAACGGATCAAAGGTGCAGACAAAGATTACAAAACTCTGTTTTAACTGTGTGTTCAATGTTGTAAACTGTATTGGAATCGTCCTCAACATAGACATCTAGTCGGATGCTTTTGGCATCGAGAGAAAGATTGATCGTTTTCTGGTCTTGTGGGTACTCAATGCGCGAAATCTTAATATTCAGTATTGTTTCCCAAAACGGTTTGCAGTACTTTGGATTGCGCATGATAATGCCAAACATAAAATCATCACTAATGGTAAGAACTTCGAACTTTTTGCTCATATGCATCTTCTTCTCCTTTGTAGTGGTGGAGAGGAAAAAGGTGTCATATAGAGGCTGTTTTTCTATCAGAATTGTTACATGGAAGTCTCCAGCTTTCAATATCTGAATAGTTACAAAACAATAATAAAATAACAACTGAATCTTTTTGTTCTGCACGAAATTTCTCTCCAATATCTAATTAGTACACATGGAAAAATGGATGAAATATCCAATGAAATGCAGTCAAATATAAAAAAGACTGCACATTCGATATGTGTAAAGAAAATATAGTATGTGGAAGGCATATATACAATAGGAAAATAGAACTAAAAACAGATAGCGGATGATAAATATCCGCTATCTGTTTTTTTTTAGGAAAGAAATGTATGCAGTTCGTTCAGGCGTGCATCAAAGTCGGAAATCCCCAGATCATACAACTCCTGTTCTAACTTTTCATCACGCGCGTAGGTACTCATCTTTAATTCTTTCGAAGGTGCAAAGACAAGCGCTTTTCCAGCGGATTCCTGTTTTTTTTACATCGGCAATATTCTGACGGTACATCAGATGCCGGTTGTCAAGTGCTGCAATTGTCTGCGGATATTTACGCAGGGCATGCCGGTAAATGTGCCGGAAGCCTTCCGGTTGCTTTACAAAAGCTGCGCGGTTTTGCTCAAGATCACGACTACACGGTCGCATCCTTTTTTGCAAATGCGCGCATAATCGGAACAGAATCGGATAATCCGCCATCAAAATATGTCTGATCTTTAAAAAGAAATCGGACGACACATCACAGGCAGGGCACAGCTTGCCATGATGGCACGGTAGTCATCCTGTTTCATATCATCTTTGGTAAAATACACCGGTTTTCCGGTTGCAGCATCGGTTGCAACAAGCTCGAACTCGGCCGGATTTTCCACGATGGCAGGATAATCGATCGGGTCAGCTCCATCGGAGTTGGTCAGTGTCTGATAAATATACTGAAGACCGAAAACTGTCCGGTGCGTAGCAGATTTTTGACGCCCATATAACCAGGTTCGTTCAGATGGTCTACATAAAAACGAAGATTGCGCCCGCGTTGTCCGGCGAGATAGCTTGCTGTGTTTGCAGATCCGGCCGATACGCCGATGCAGTAATCGAATGTAATGTGTTCATCTAAAAAGCGGTCAAGAATGCCTGCGCTGTAGGCACATTTCATGCCGCCGCCTTCTACTACAAGTCCTGTCTTCATGTCTGGGATACTCCTTTTGCCTGAAATTAGCATTATTGTAGCACTTTTTTTCTTTTTGTCAAATTTTTAACAATATGTGTTTGTTTTTCTGCAACAGTTTAAGTGGGGCCGGGACATTTGAAAAAAGTGATTGGCTGACAATTCCTTAGGATGGGACAGTCCGGAAGGCAGAGATATTGGATTTTTTTGATATGAGATATGATTTGACGAATGGGGAGATTGAGGAAGGTATGGGATAATATTTAAAAATAATAATATCCTTTCGTGAAGAAAGTTTCATAAAAGCTAAGAAAGTTTTCAATATAGTTGTGGAATTTGTTTCTCATGGAAGTTCATCTCCTTTCTGTTTACGATGCCATTATAAAATGAGAAAGAGCGTATTTCGTGCCAAAATAAAAAATAAATAGACAAAAGTTGCAAAAAGCAGAGATTCCAATCCTCTGCTTTTTTTTTGCATTTTTTATATGTTTTTACGATATTCAGAAGGTGACAGTCCTTTTTGCCTTTTTTGAAAAATGCGGCTGAAATACAGTGGATTATCATATCCGACAATTTGTGCGATCTCATTGATATTGTATTGTGTATTTTGAAGCAATGCTTCGGCATTATATATTCTTTTTTTTTGCAGAATGAATTGCTTTGGCGTGATTCCGGCATATAATCTGAAATTACGGATAAACCAACTGGCACTGACATGATTTTGTTCGGCATAGTCATCAATGCTGATTGGTTCATTGTAATGTTCACTGAAATAAGAAATTGCTTTGTCTATTTTTTCTCAGCAGCATGGGAGTTCACTGTGTTGACAGAAAATTTAAAGTGGCGTTGTAGTTTTATAAAAATTTGTCTTAAATACATTTCAAGCATTTCAGAATAGCTATCCTGACACATTTGTAATTCTTTTTATCATGGCACGGAAAAGATACTGATATTCCGAACCGGAACCACAGTGGAACACCCTTTTTATCATTTGTCAATCCATAGGAACGGAGCAGATTGGTGACATTGTTTCCTGTAAAATGAACCCAGTAAACCTCCGTCTGGTCTTTGGCATAGTATTCATATTTCTGGGGTTCTCTTGGGCGGTATAAAACCATATGACCAGCATGAACAATCGTTTCTTCCTCATCGTTGTCAAAATGAAAATGAGCTTTCCCGGCAGCAATAAAGATCAACTGAAAATCAACTCTGCCACGTGGTCTCCAGGTGGGAAGTTTAGGGTGCGTATATAACTTGTAAGTCCCACACATGGTTACGACAAGTGGCTTGGATTTATCTTTTTCTGTCAATTGTTGAGTTATTCAGATATGCATTATTGGTATACATTTGAGACCCCCCATATGATAATTGAAAATGTTCATGAAATAATAATCTGAAATACATAAATTTATGTTTGGCTCATGATGCAATTTTATCATTTTATGCATGTCTTGTCTATTTTAGATTTTAAACGTTTGAAATAATGGTATTTTTTGTATAAATTAACGTGCTGGAAAATGAAAGTCAATAAAAGTACATGTCAAAAAAACAAAAAAAAGAAAGGAATAAAGAAAATGGTTTTTGTTAATTATACTGTTTTGTGCATGTTTTGTGTAATTTATGATATGGTTTTTTGACATCAGTTTTTATATACTATCTATAACAAAGTTGTGGAAACAAAAAATAAGGATCATCGAAAGGAGCAGTTTCACATGGAAGAAAAAAAATACCTGAAATGGTATAACAAGGTGGGGTATGGAACCGGAGATCTGGCAGGAAATGTCGTGTATGCATTTCTTTTCCTCGTTTGTAATGTTGTATCTGACAAATACGGTAGGGTTAAATCCGGGAGTTGTTGGAACACTGATCATGGTATCAAAGCTATTTGACGGAATCAGTGATATGTTCTTTGGAACGATGATCGACAAAAAAACAAAAAGCAGACTTGGAAAAAGCAAGACCTTGGATGCTTTATGCGTATATTGGTTGTGCGGTAACACTTGTAGCAAACTTTGCAATACCGGACACTCTTGGAACAACGGCACAGTATGCATGGTTCTTTGATTGCATATACACTGTTAAATGCAGTATTCTATACTGCGAACAATATTGCGTATGCATCATTGGTTACTTTCTGTACAAAAAACAGCAGAGAACGGGTAGAAATGGGGTCGTTCCGTTTTATTTTTGCGTTTTTAACAAGTCTGATCATTCAATCTATCACCGTTCAGTTTGTAAGAATGGCAGGCGGTGGAGCTGCTGCATGGAGAACCGTAGCAATCATATACGCAGTAATCGGACTGATTGTAAACACAATTTCCGTATTCTCAATCAAAGAACTTCCGGAGGAAGAATTAAAGGCAGGCAGAGAACAGACAGAAGAAAAAAATATGGTTTGATTGAAGCCGCAAAGCTTTTATTTTCCAATAAGTATTATCTTATGATCTGTGTTACTTATATTTGTCAGTCAGCAGATTTATACTGCTATGTTAAATATGGGAATTTATTACATGATCTACATACTGAAAAATGAAGATTTATATTCGGTCTATTTCTCATGGGCAATCAATATTCCTGTCATCATTGCAATGTGTATCACACCTATGCTGGTAGAGAAGATGAAAGGTCTATATAGAATGAACCTTGCAGGTTATATTCTTGGAACAGCAGGACGTGTCGGAGTGATTTTTGCCGGCTATATGGGTAGTGTTCCGCTTATGCTTGCGTTTTACAGCGGTTGCAGCACTTGGAATGGCACCATGGCAGGGGAGATATGGGAGCCGTAGTTGCAAGCTGTTCGGAATATACATACCTTACAAAACATAAACACATTGATGGAACAATGTATTCCTGTACTTCTTTCGGAACAAAGATCGGTGGAGGAATCGGAGTTGCTCTCTGCGGATGGTTACTTGATGCAAGTGGATTTGTGAAAGAAGCGGCCGTGCAGCCTGCATCCTGCATGAATAATGCTTCACATTATGTATTTATGGATTCCGAATGATCCTGTCATTAGTCATTACATTTATTATGTCAGAAATGAATGTGGAAGCATGCGAACCGGCGACTTAGAGAACAGATGGAGGAGTGTTGACGTGGAATATAGTGGAATGAAAGAAATTGTTGGGGTGTATGGAAAGAGAGGAAAAATATGAATGCTGATATGAAATGGCTGGACAATCCGGAAGTGTTTAAGGTAAATCAATTGGAATCACATAGTGATCATTGTTATTATCTGGATTATTCAGACATGAAAAAAGAGAAAAACTCCATTATTTCAGTCATTAAACGGACAGTGGGAGTTTTCTTATAGTAAAAATGTAATGGAAAGACCGGTTAATTTTTATGAGGAAACATTTGATGCATCAGGGTTTGATAAAATTATGGTTCCGGGACATATTGAACTGGCTGGATATGATAAAGTCCGTTACATCAACACGATGTATCCGTGGGAAGGAAAAGAGTACCATGAGAGGAGCTTACAGCATGGAGGCGACCGGAGCAGAAAAAGGAATGTTTTCAGAAGCAGAGTACAATCCGGTAGGTTCTTATATCAAATACTTCGATCTGGATAAGAGCATGTGGGAAAAAAAGAATCCATATTTGCTTCGAAGGTGTAGAAGAAGCGATGTATCTGTGGCTGAATGGTCAGTTTATAGGCTATGCAGAAGATAGTTTTACGCCTTCTGAGTTTGACCTGACACCTTATATAAAAGAAAAGGGAAATGTGCTGGCAGTGCAGGTACATAAGATGAGCACAGCGGCATTTTTGGAGGATCAGGACTTTTTCAGATTTTTTGGAATTTTCAGAAATGTTACGTTGAAGGCATTACCGGATGTTCATCTGGAGGATGTATGGTTTAAACCTGTGTTAAATCAGGATAATGTAAGCGGAAGGGTATCGACTAGCATGAAGGTATCTGCACCTGACAGTCAGCATGTAACTGCATGCTTTATTTTAAAAAGACAGGGAAGAAAATTTGTTGGCAGAAAAATCCGTACAGTTAAAGAAAGAAAACGGCCATATGGAAGGTACGATCTGTGCTGATTTAGAAACTGTGGAACTGTGGGATAATCATGATCCTTATTTATATCATGCGTATGTAGAGCTTAAAGCAGAGGATGGTTCTCTGGCAGAGGTAATTCCTTATGATATCGGTTTCAGAAGAATAGAGATTATAGATAAAAGTAATTTATCTGAATGGAAAACGACTTGTTATCACAGGAGTAAACCGTCATGAGTGGAATGCAAAAACAGGAAGATGCATTGGTGTGGAAGATATGAAAGCAGACATATCCTGTATGCTCAGGAACAATATTAATTCTGTTCGTACCTGCCACTATCCTGACCAGATACCGTGGTACTATATGTGCGACAATGCAGGTATATATGTGATGGCAGAAACAAATCTGGAAAGTCATGGTTCCTTCCAGAAATTAGGAGCAATCGAACCATCCTGCTTAATGTGCCAGGATCTCTTCCACAGTGGAAAGAGGCGGTACTTGATCGTGCAAGAAATAATTTTGAAACTTTTAAAAATCATACGTCCATCCTTTTCTGGTCATTAGGAAATGAATCCTATGCAGGAGACGACATTGAGGCAATGAATGTTTATTTTGCTGAAAAGCAGGATGGAAGACTGGTTCATTATGAAAGCTCTTATTATAATAGGGCATATGAGGATACTATTTCTGATTTAGAGACAAGAATGTATGCAAAACCGGAGGATGTAGAGGAATACCTGAATAATAGTCCAAAGAAACCGTATATTTTATGCGAATTCATGCATGATATGGGAAATTCCATGGGAGGTCTGGGAGCTTATATGAAGCTGATTGATAAATACGACATGTATCATGGTGGATTTATATGGGATTTTATTGATCAGGCAATTATGGTAAAAAGATCAGGTGACCGGAAAAGAAGTTTTTTTACGCTATGGCGGAGACTTTGATGATAAACCGGCAGACTATGAATTTTCGGCAAATGGAATCGTATTTGCTGACAGGAAAGAGAAACCGGCAATGCAGGAAGTGAGGTATTACTATGGCTTATACAGATAAATTAAGAGTGGTCTATGGTGACTATACACTTGGTGTACATGGGGAAGGATTTGATTATATTTTTTCTTATGCTCAGGGTGGACTCGAATCTATCGTTAAAAATGGATATGAGTGGCTGTACCGTTGTCCAAAACCTGCTTTCTGGAGAGCACTGACAGATAATGACAGGGGAAGCAGGTTTCACATTAAAAAAGCGGAAGCTGGCTTTCCGCAGATATGTTCATTGACTGTAAGGGAATAAAGGTCATCATGGATGGCAAGGAGCAGACCCCATATGCCCCTGATAATAACAGCTATGGTGGTGATGTTTATGCGGATGAAATTGTCGTAACATACACATACGAGACCATAACCACTCCGGAGACAACGGTTCTTGTAAGCTATACCGTTGATGTATCTCTGGAAAAAGATTCGCGTGGATGTACATTATCATGGGGTACAAGGGACTTCCAGAATTACCTGTATTTGGAATGAGATTTATCATGCCAACACTGGCAGACAAATATTTATATAAGGGACTCTCAGGGGAAACATATCCTGACAGAAAAGCGGGGGCAAAAAAAAGGAATCTATGAGATTGAAGACCTGAGTCTTACACAATATCTTGTTCCGCAGGAATGTGGTATGAGAATGGATACAGAGTGGCTTGAGATTACAAGACATACGGCTCTTGATAACAGCCGGACAGACAGTTCATCACAGATACTGCGCATTGAAAAGAATGGCGAAAAATTTGCATTTTCCTGTCTGCCTTATACAGCATCTGAGATTGAAAATGCCCTTCACCACGAAGAACTGCCACCGGCAAGAAGAACCGTTTTATGTGTATATGGTGCAGTAAGAGGTGTTGGAGGCATCGACAGCTGGGGAACTGATGTGGAAGAGGATTATCGTATCAGTGCGGAGACTGATAAGGATTATTCTTTTTGCATAATCTGTTAGTCATTCATTAAAAAAAGATAGACTGATAAAGCAGGAGCATTTGCTTCGCGAGCCTTAGCTTCCTAGCGGCGCACGTTTCTAACGGGTTAAAGTCCCGAATCCGCCCGGTAGTGGGAAGGATATAGCCGAAAGCAAGGGGTGTCCATCGTGAGATGGAATCTGAAGGAAGCTGGATGTTGGGGAATATACTAACTCACGGGCAAATCTGGTCTGACGAACAGAAATCTCATATGAGGTCATGCATGTGGGTAAGGCAGCAAGCCATGTTGAAGCCCGATAACTACACGGAATCATGCATGATAAATGAGGCAGATGGATGGAGAGGAAGAAACGTGTGGTACCTAGGGAGGTCTGTGCGGTATGCCTTGAAAGAGGTAACCATTGCATAAAGCAATGCTGAACGCACAGAAGTCAGCAGAGGTCATAGTAGCCGAGAGGTGAAGGACCGAATCAGTAGGAGTCTTGAGTATGACCGAGAAAGGAGGAATGACCGTCTATGGCAGAAAACATTGAAAACAATGGCTGTTCGCAAAGAGATAATGCGGAACATGAAGGGTATGTGAAAGCGTCCAGGTCATTCAATCGGATATGGAAAGAAAGAGACAGTGCACAGCCGAGACTTTTGGAAACGATACTGTATAAAAGACAACTTTAACAGAGCGTATAAGAGAGTTAAGGCAAACAAGGGAGCGCCGGGAATTGATGGCATGACCATTGAAGAGGCTCTTCCATATCTAAAGGAACATCAACAAGAGATAACTGACCGCATTTATCGTGGAAAGTATACCCGTCTCCAGTAAGACGAGTTGAAATTCCCAAACCAGATGGTGGTGTGCGAAAGCTTGGCATACCAACAGTGATAGACCGTACACTTCAACAGGCAATAACCCAACAGTTAGTGCCAATCTATGAACCGCTGTTTGCAGATGGTAGCTATGGCTATCGTCCGAACAGAAAGTGCAAAAGATGCAATACTTAAGGTTAAGGAGTATGCAGAACAAGGCTATACATTCGCTGTAGTCCTTGACTTGTCAAAGTACTTCGATACTCTTAATCACGAAATTCTCATCAATCTTCTCCGAAAGAATGTAAAAGATGAACGTGTAGTACAGTTGATAAAGCGCTATCTGAAAAGCGGTGTAATGGAAAACGGAGTGGTCATTGACACAGAGGAAGGCTCACCACAAGGTGGAAATCTATCACCATTGCTGGCAAACATCTACCTCAATGAGTTCGACCAGGAATACCTGAAAAGAGGTGTTCCATGCATAAGATATGCAGATGACATCGTGCTTCTTGCAAAGAGCAAGCGAGCATCAGAGAGACTCTTGGAAAGCAGTACAAAATATCTTGAGGAGAGGCTGAAACTTACAGTCAACCGAGAAAAGAGCCGTACAGTCAGCGTGTTTGCAATCCGAAATTTTAAATTCCTTGGCTTTGCATTGGGAAGGAACGGAAAAGGCATATATGTCCGAGTTCATCCGAAGTCATGGAAGAAGTTTAAGTCCAGACTGAAGGAGTTATCTTCCCGTAAGCGATGTCAGTCAATCAAGCCAAGCCTTGAGAAAATCAAAGTATATGCAAGAGGATGGCTTAACTACTACGGAATTGCAAGCATGAAGAACAACATAGATGACATCAACGGATGGCTCTATCACAGAATACGCATGTGCATATGGAAACAATGGAAGAAACCAAGGACGAAGGTACGTAACCTTATCAAGATGGGAGTACCCAAAGACTTGGCAATGCAAGCGGGTAATACCCGACGGGGACATTGGTTCGCAACGCATACAGTTGCAGTAAACATGGCAATGACAAAAAGAAAGACTGATAAACAGCGGCTTTTATGATTTAGCCACAGCCTATCAGTCGTGCACGTCAACTATTGAAAGCGCCGTATACCGAACGGTGCCGTACGGTTGTGGAGGACAGCGGTTAGCCACCGCCT